>Ga0307374_10000588_pt1 | contig 69275 bp, 67 predicted proteins | sample OX3MG_FD_202532 | JGI IMG/M metagenome (GOLD analysis project Ga0307374, IMG submission 202532) | Soil microbial communities from Risofladan, Vaasa, Finland - OX-3 | ecosystem: Environmental > Terrestrial > Soil > Coastal area > Acid sulfate soil | place: Finland: Risofladan, Vaasa | collected... | reverse complement strand
CGCGCTGGCCGACGACTACCGATCCCGCCTCACCCGGGGGACCGAGACGCTGGACGACGGTGGGCCGAGTGCCGAGGAACAGGCCGATCTGGCGCGCCGGCTGCGCCGCGCCCCGCAGGTGGCGGAAACTTTGGACCGCATGTGGCCGCGCCTCTCACCCCATGAGCTGCTCCACGATCTGTTGGGCGCCCGACCCCTCCTGACGGCCGCAGGCCAGGACATCCTCAGCCCCGAGGCGATCCAACGCCTCTACCGACCGCGGAGCAGGGCTCTGGACGAGGTGCCGTGGACCGTGGCGGATGCTGCGCTGATCGACGAGGCGCGCACCCTGCTCGGTCCCCGTCGAGGGGGCGCCCGCACCAACCGGGGTCGGCCGGGCCGGGCCGAGGAGGGAAACGCGCAGGAGGTGGGCTTCTGGCCCCAGGGCCTTGCCGCCTCGCCGGTCCCGACCTCCGGGCCCTTCACCGGACCCGACGACGATGTGCGGTCGTTCGGCCACATCGTGGTGGACGAAGTGCAGGATCTGTCCCCGATGCAGCTCCGCATGCTGGCCCGCCGATCGCTGTCGGGGTCGATGACCGTCGTCGGTGACATCGCGCAGGCGACAGGGCCGTGGGCACCCGAGAGTTGGGACGACGTCACCCGGCACTTGAGCCCGCAACGCTCGACCCGGCTGGTCGAGCTCACGGTGAGTTACCGCACGCCGGCGGAGGTGATCGCGGTGGCAGGCAGAGTGCTGGCCGTGGCCGCGCCGGCGATCACACCGCCACGCCCGGTCCGCCAGTCGGGGTTCTCCCCCCGCATCATCGAGACCTCACGCGCCGGGTTGGCCGGCGCGGTGGCCCAGGCCACCCGGGAAGAGGTGGCGGCGGTCGCTCCGGGACGGGTGGCGGTGCTCGGCCCGGCCGTGATGCTCCCCGAGATGGCCCGCGCCCTCTCCGACGCCGGCCTGTTCCCCACCGATCCGCGTGACCCCTCGGGGGAGGGCCTGGCCGCGGGCCTTGTCCTCCTCCCGGCCGACGAGACCAACGGTCTCGAGTTCGATTCCGTGATCGTGGTCGAGCCCGCTCTGGTGGCGGCCGTCGGCGAGGATGCCGCGGGTGAGGGGCCGCCCGTCGCGACGACGAGAGGTCTGCGCACCCTGTACGTGGCCCTCACCCGGCCCACGCGCCGGCTGGCGGTGGTGCACGCCGAACCGCTGCCCGTTGCGCTTGTGGGACCCCAGGGTTGACCCAGCTGTCGCCCAGCGACTGACGCGAAAACGCCCTCACCTGCTTGTTGGCGCGTGAGAGCCCCCGTCGACTAGAAATTGCCCTGTGACCCAGGCGGTTTCGGTCGAGCACCCAGTGCCAACAGGCAAGATCGTTCACGATCGCCCGCCCATGCTGGCTGTGGGCGTCATGATCTGGCTGGGCTCGGAGCTGATGTTCTTCAGCGGGCTCTTCGCCGCGTTCTTCACCCTGCGGGCAAACGCCGCCGGAGGGGTCTGGCCCCCGCCGGGCACCCACCTCGACACGGTGCGCGGCATCATCTTCACCCTGGTGCTCGTCTCGTCGAGCTTCACCATGCAGTATGCCGTCCACCAGGTGGAGTGGCGGAACCGCACGTCGGCCAAGCGCTGGATCGTGGCCACCTTCCTTCTGGGGGGCGCGTTCCTGGGCAACCAGGTGGTGGAGTGGCTCTTCATCAGCACCCGCTGGAACACGAACTCCTTCGGCTCGCTCTTCTTCATCATGACGGGCCTCCACGGCCTCCACGTCTTCCTCGGCCTGGTCGCCATGATCTTCCTCCTCGGTCGCTTGAAGGGGGATGCCGCGGGCGACCCCGGCGAGCTTTCCGCCGTACAGGGAGTCAGCTACTACTGGCACTTCGTCGACATCGTGTGGATCGGGCTCTTCAGTTGCCTGTTCTTCCTGAAATAGACATGTCGAGTTCACGCACGCACGCCCGACGCACATTCCGCGCCAAGTACCTGTTGCCCGGAGGCCTTCTGGGCATCGCGGCACTGGGCACGCTGGCGCTCGTCTTCCCGGGTGCGGCGCAGGCATCGACGACCAAGGCGCAGAACGTGACGGCCTCGGTCAAGGCGTGCGGCTCGGTGAACCTCAAGGGTGTCAGCAATGTGCACAACACGGGAAATCCCTTTGACAGCACCAAGCTCGTCTGCTTCGACGGCATGCTCATCCGCTACGGCGACAGCGCCATCACCTACACCAATCCACCGAAGTCCTACGTGGCCGCGGGCAAGCTCCTGTTCGATCAGACCTGCTCGAGCTGCCACGGGTCGCAGGCCAACGGGGTCTCACCGAACGGGCAGGCCGCGATCGGGCCCAACCTGCAGGGGGTGGGCGCCGCCACCGTCGATTTCTGGATCACCACCGGGCGCATGCCGGACAGCGACGTGCGGGCCGTTGAAGCCGAACGGAAGCCGCCCCGGCTGACGGACACGCAGGCCCTCCAGGTGGCGGCGTACATCAACTCGCTCGACCCCGCGGTGCCCGCGGTGCCCACCCCGAATCTCAAGGGAGCCGACGTCGCAGTTGGCGCAGACCTCTTCTCCCTGAACTGTGCCGCCTGCCACACCATCACCGGCGCCGGCGACGCGCTGGCGTTCGGCACCAATGCACCTTCGCTCCAGGACAAGCAGGTCACCGCACAGCAAGTGGCGGAGGCCCTGCGCATCGGGCCCTCCAACATGCCCCGGTTCTCGGGCAACCTGACCGACAACCAGGTGCGGGACGTCGTGGCGTACGTCACGGAAAAGATCCAGCACCCCGCGAACCCCGGTGGGGCCGGACTCGGAGGCGTGGGGCCGGTGGCCGAAGGCTTCATCGCGCTGTTGCTCGGCGTCGGGGGCCTGGCCCTCATCTGCTTCTGGATCGGCGAACGCTCGTGAGCGACGAGGAACACGAGCCGTCCCGGACCAAGGTGCCCATGCCGGTCGCCGCGCTCAGCGACCCGCACCTCGGGGACGCCGCCAAGCACCCCTCGCGGGCCGAGGCGATCATCGCCTTGATCCTCGTGGTGGCCATCGTGCTCATGGCAGGGTTCGGGGCCGCTTACACGCAGAACTGGGATCCCTGGATCATCGGCGGCACGTTGGGCGCCGGTATGTTCCTGCTCGGCTTCGGGCTCACGGCATGGGGCAAGTACCTCATGCCGCAAGGTCCGTTCGTCGAGGAACGCCATGTGCTCGCCTCCACTCCCGAAGAGCGTGATTCGATGGCGGCCGCACTGGTGGAGCGGTCGACCGTCGTGGTCAAGCGGCGCAAGTTGCTGGGGGGGCTCTTCGCCGTGGGATCGGGGATCTTCGGGATCGTCGCCCTGTTCCCCCTCCTGCGTTCCCTGGGCCCGCTACCGGGCACGTCGCTCGACGTGACCGATTGGCGCAAGGGGACGCTGCTGGTGGACTCCAACGGCCGGACCGTGGACAAAGGCACGCTGGTGGTGGGCGGGATCATGACCGTGTACCCCCATGGGCTCCAGAACACCTCCGTCGGGCAGTCCGTCGACCAGACGGTCCTCATCCGGGTACAGGACTCGGACCTGGTCACGGCGGCGGGCAGGGAGACCTGGGCGCCTGCCGGCTATGTGGCCTACTCCAAGGTGTGCACCCATCTCGGCTGCCCGGTCGGCCTCTACGAGCAGCAGCTCGAACTGCTGGTCTGCCCCTGCCACCAGTCCATGTTCAACGTCCGCAACGGGGCGGTACCTCAGTTCGGCCCGGCTCCCCGCCCGCTGCCCCAGTTGCCGTTGTACTTTGACGGCAACGGGACATTGCGGGCGCAGGCAGGTTACGACCAGGCTGTCGGGCCCGGCTTCTACGAGCGGACCACGACGAAGGAGAACGGGACGTGAGCAGCCCTTCTCTTCCCACGGCCAAGACGAAGCGCCAGGCCCTCGGCCCCTACGGCCGGGTGGGCAACGTCATCGGGGAGCTCGACGACCGCCTCGGCGTCGCCAAGGGTGGCCGGGTCTTCCTGGACAAGATCTTCCCTGACCACTGGTCCTTCATGCTGGGTGAGATCGCGCTGTACTCGTTCGTCATCCTGATGGCCACCGGGGTGTTCCTGTCCCTGTACTTCGTGCCGTCGACCACCCAGGTCATCTACCACGGCACCTATGTCCCCTTGCGGGGCCAGTCCGTGTCCGAGGCATACCAGTCAACGGTGAATATCTCGTTTGGTGTACGCGGTGGCCTGCTGATTCGCCAGATGCACCACTGGTCCGCCGACATATTCGTCGGTTCCATCGTGGTGCACATGGCCCGTATCTTCTTCACCGGGGCATTCCGCAAGCCGCGCGAGCTCAACTGGACCATCGGAACCATCATGCTGATCCTGGCCATCCTCGAGGGCTTCATCGGCTACTCGCTGCCCGATGACCTGATCTCGGGCACCGGCTTGCGCATCGGCTACTCGATCGTCGAGTCGATTCCCTTCGTGGGGAGCTACCTGGGCACGTTCTTATGGGGCGGCCAGTTCCCGGGCGATGGGTCGATCGAAGGGCGCTTCTACATAATTCACGTGCTCATCATCCCCCTGGTCATCACCGGGCTCCTGGCTGCCCACCTCGGACTGCTCGTGCGCCAGAAGCACACGCAGTTCAAAGGCGAGGGGCGGACCGAGACCAACGTGGTGGGATCGCCCATGTTCCCCACCTTCATGGCCAAGACGACCGGGTTCCTCTTCATGGTGGCCGGCGCCACGGCGCTCCTGGGCGCGTTCGCCCAGATCAACCCCATCTGGCAGTTCGGCTCGTACGACCCCTCGAAGATCTCCTACGCCGTCCAACCGGACTGGTACATGGGCTGGCTGGACGGCGCACTGCGCATCATGCCGTCGTGGGAGTTCGCGGGGTGGGGGCACACGATCCCGCTCGAGGTCTTCCTGCCGGCCGTGATCTTCCCCGGCCTCATCTTCAATATCTGCCTCATATGGCCCGCCCTCGAACGCCGGTTCACCGGGGACAACGCCTTGCACAACCTGTTGGACCGCCCGCGCGACCGGCCCAAGCGCACCGCGGCCGGTGCGGCCATGCTGGCGCTGCTCTTCACGCTGTTCGGGGCCAGTTCGACCGATGTGCTGGCCAATTACTTCCACGTCTCGCTGAACTTCGTCCTGTGGGCCTTCCGTGTCCTGACATTCGTGGTGCCGGTCCTTGTGGGCTTCGTGACCTATGGGATCTGCAGGGAGATGCAGGGCGTGCAGGGCATCGGCAAGCGCAAGCGGGCCGTGATCGTTCATCGTTCCACCGAGGGCGAGTACTCCACCGTCCCGGCCGCGCCGCGGCCCGGCGACACGCACGAGGAGCTGGAGCCCGAGCCGGTACCGGTCCGCATCGACGTCTCGCCGTTGGCCGAGGCCTCGCCGTTGACCAGCACGGAGAGCTCGCCAACGGGGTCGCGCCAGGTCAGCCGCTAGTCCGCACCCTGTTGCCGCGGGGTGGTGGCTTCCCGAACGAGGGGCGTAGCCGCCCGTAGAGGGTCGAGGCCAGGCTGAGCGCACCGAATCCGGCGCCGAGGATGCACACGCCCGCCCACCGGTGGCTGCCGTAGACGACGCCCGCAGTGAGGGACCCGGCCGCACCTCCGATGAAGTAGCAGACCATGTAGGCGCTGTTGATCCGGCTCCGCGCATCGGGTCGCAAGGCGTAGATGATGGCCTGATTGGTGATCTGCATGCCCTGGGTGCCGACGTCAAGCACGACGATGCCCACGATGAGGGCGGCCAGTGCCGAATGACCGAACCACAGCAGTCCGAACGAACCTGTCAGGAGCACGCCGGCGACGAGGGTGGCACTCGTGGAACGATCGGCATCGGCCAGCTTGCCGGCCAGGTTGGCGGCGAGGATTCCGCCCGCCCCCACCAGGCCGAACAAGCCGATCACCGCACTCGAGTAGTGGTAGGGAGCACCCGAGAGCAGAAAGGCGATCGTGGTCCACAGCACGCTGAAACAGGCGAAGGCGCAGGCACCGTGCCACGCCCGACGGCGCAGGACGGGCTCGTCGACCAGCAAGCGGAGGGACGACCCGACCAGGTTCCAATAGGCCCGGTGGGGTCGGGGTCCTTCGGCGGGGAGCGCCCGCCACAAGATGGCGGCGAAGGCGACCATGAGGGCCGCCGAGAACCAGTAGATGGCCCGCCAGCCGGCCAGCTGGGCCACGAGCCCGGACACCGTCCTGGCCAGGAGAATCCCCAGGAGGAGTCCGGTCATGATCCGGGCCACGATGCGGCCGCGCCGTTCGGGCGGAGCGAGGTCGGCTGCGAACGGGATCATGACCTGACCGGCCACCGACGCGGTGCCGACGGCGATCGAGGCGAGGCCGAAGACCCAGATGTCGGGGGAGAGGGCGCACGCCACCAGGGCCACCGCGGCCACGCCGAAGATGCGGACGACCAGGAGCCGTCGGGGATGCAGGTCACCCAGGGGCACCACGAGCAGCAACCCGGCGGCGTAGCCGACCTGGGTCGCCGTGATGATCAGCGAGGCGAGCCCCGAACCGCTGTGGAAGTCGTGGGCCACCAGGTGCAGCACCGGTTGGGCGTAGTACAGGTTGGCTACCACGGCGCCGGTCGCCACGGCGATGAGGGTCACCAGGGAACGGGACAGTTGGCCTGGTGCCTGCGTCGACGGAGACTCGGTCGTCACACCCGTTCAGGGTAGTGGCCGGAGGTCCTTTCCGGTCAGGGACCGGCTGATGACGGGTTCGTTCAGATGTGCCCACCGCGCCGGCTCTCGGCAGTCACGCCGACCAGCGCAGTGATGATGAGCGAGATCCCCGGGAAGATCAGCCAGATCCCGAACACCAGCGAGATGAGCGTCACGAAGGCGCCCATGCCCATGACGAAAGGCCAGATGGACGAGCTGGGGAACGAGTTGATGTCGCCGGCGCCCTCGGCGATGGAGGCATCTTCGCGGTCCTCGACCCGTTGCCCCATGCGGCGGTGCCAGAAGAAGTAGTAGCTCCCGGGAAGAAAACCGAGCGTGCACGTGCCGACCAGCATGGCGGTGCCGGCGTCCTCGTAGCTCCAGAACCAGTAGACGATCCCCACGATGCCGAAGAAGACGCCGAGGAACAAGAGGATGGTGGCTTCGACCCTCATGCGACGGGCTCCTTCTTCCGGGCTCGGGAGGCCGTCTCGGCTGCGATCCCGTGGGGCACCGCGACGGCATCGGGATGGTTGTAGTCCCAGGTGGGACGCTCGGAGCGGATCGGTGGGAGGTGCGTGTAGTTGTGGTGCGGCGGGGGCGACGTGGTGAACCACTCGAGCGTGTGGGCATCCCAGGGGTTGTCACCGGCCGGCACGGGCTTGCGCCACGACTTCCACAGGTTCCACAGGAGGATGGCGAAGGAGAAGGCGATGATGAAGGCTCCGATGGTGGACAACACGTTGTAGCTCTGCCAGCCCAGGTTGGACGGATAGCTGGCCACCCGCCGGGGCATCCCCAACAGCCCGACGACGTACTGGGGCATGAAGGTGAGCCAGAACCCGATGAACATGAGCCAGAAGTGCCACTTCCCGAGCTTGTCGTCGAGCATGCGGCCGAACATCTTCGGATACCAGTAGTACAGGCCGGCGAAGCCGGCGAACACCGCCGTCCCGAAGAGGACCTGATGGAAGTGGGCCACCACGAAGTACGTGTCATGCGTGGCGAAGTCGATGGGCGGCGAGGCCAGCATGATCCCGGTGACGCCACCCATCAGGAACGCCAGGAGGAAGCCGATACAGAACAGCATGGGTGTGTTGAATATCAGCTGGCCGTGCCACATGGTGCCGATCCAGTTGAAGAACTTGATCCCGGTGGGCACGGCGATGAGCAGGCTCAGGAAGGAGAAGAACGGCAACAGCACCGCCCCGGTGGTGAACATGTGGTGCGCCCACACGCCGGTGGAGAGGGCGGCGATGGCCATCGTCGCGAACACCATCCCCTTGTAGCCGAACACCGGCTTGCGGGAGAAGACGGGGAGGATCTCGGTGACGATGCCAAAGAAGGGCAGCGCGAGGATGTAGACCTCCGGGTGGCCGAAGAACCAGAAGAGGTTCTGCCACAGCAGGGGCGACCCGCAGGTGTTGGTGACGGCGCCATTGACCAGATGGCAGCCGGTGACCGTGAAGATGTGGGTACCGAAGTGGCGGTCGCAGAACAACATGACCAATCCGCTCGTGAGCACCGGGAACGCGATGAGGATCAGGATGCCGGTCACCAGCATGTTCCACGTGAAGACGGGCATCCGGAACATGGTCATGCCCGGGGCCCGCAGGTAGAAGATGGTGGCCACCAGGTTGACGCCGGTGAAGATGGCCGAGAACCCGGTCAGGACCAGGGCCATGATCCATACGTCGCCGCCGATGCCTGGTGAGCTGGTCGCGTTCGAGAGCGGGGCGTATGCCACCCATCCGAAACTGGCTGCCCCGCCGGCCACCAAGAACCCCAGCATCATGGTGATCGACCCGGTCAGGTACAGCCAGTAGCTCAGGGCGTTGAGCCGGGGGAATGCCATGTCGGGCGCGCCGATCTGCAGCGGCACGACGTAGTTGGCCAGGCCTCCAAAGGCGAACGGACCGGCGAAGAGATAGAGCATGAGGCTGCCGTGCATCGTGAACAGCTCGTTGTACTGGCCGAACGTGAGCAACGAGGAGTGGGGCGACGTCAGCTGGAGCCGGATGAACAGGGCCATGATCCCGGCGAAGTAGAACATCACGAGCGACGTGATCATGTAGCTCAGCCCGATCACCTTGTGGTCGGTGGACGTCAACCACTTGAGGATCCCGGTCGGGCCGTGGTCTTCATGTCCGTGGCCGGCAACGTGGCCGTCCTCGGGACCATGCCCACCTGGGGCGGGCAGGTGCAGGTCCGGAGCCTCCTCCACGCCGGTGCCGGGCACCGGCGGAGCGAGAACGTCAGAGACGTCAGCGACGTCAGTCACCGTAGAGGTCACCTCCAAGGTTGTTGCTGGGCGAGCTGGTGCTCGCCGTGCCATTGCTCACTCCGCTGGGGAGCTTCGGAACCGACGAAGGATTCGCACTGAGGGCGGCTTGTTGCGCATGGAGCCACGAAGCGTACTGGGCCTGCGTGACCGCCCTCACGTTGAAGAACATGAGCGAGTGGTAGAGACCGCAGAGCTGCGTGCACTGGCCGCGGAAGTCGCCGGTGTGGAGAGCGTTGAAATCGAAGGTCGTGGTGTAGCCGGGACTGGCGTAGCGGCTGAAGTTGAATGCGGGGACGTAGAAGCCGTGCAGCACGTCAAGTGACTTGAGGTTGATCTGCACATTGGTCCCGGTGGGGATCACCATGGTCGGGTCCTGGGTGGTCTGGCCGATCACCTTGACGCAGTCGTTCTGGTTTGCACTGGAGGACGCGGGGTTCGCGCAACCCGAACCCGGACCCCCGGGGTACTCGAACTCCCAGCCCCATTGGAAGGCATTCACGGTGATGGTGGCCCCGGGATGCGCTGGGGTGGCATCGACCTTGTTCTCGGCCAGCACGGTGAAGACGAACAACCCGATAACGATGAGGATCGGTACCACCGTGTAGAGGATCTCCACCGTCGTGTGGTACTGGGTCTGCTTGGGCATGTCCTCGGACTTGCGGCGGTACTTGAAGATGGCCCACAGGATCAAGAGCAGGACGAAGCCACCAACCACCAGGCCGGCGATGAAGAAGAGCTGCCACAGATGGAACTCGCTGCGGCCCTGCGTCGTGGACCCCGAATACTCGCCGAACGTAGGGAGCTTGCAGCCCGCGAGGACCAGCGCACCCCCCACCACGGAAGCAGCCGCGAGCAGCCGGGAGCGACGCCGTGGGCGCTGTAATTGAGGGGTCGATTCGGGTACGTCCGCCGAAGGGCTGGTCAATGACGAGTCCACGACGCTGACACTATCGAACCCCGCAGAAAAAGACGAAGTAGCAGCACAACGGGTTGCGCCACGTCTGGATTGCGCTCAGTGGGCGTGCGCTGCTGCGGTCCCCTCGCCATCACCGGCCGACTCGTTGGCGGTCCAGGTGAAGATCCCGCGTGCCATGGTGGAGGTGGATCGGGCGGCTCGGGCGGCGAAGACGTCGTGTCGGGCCCGCTGGACCGCGCCGTCCCCGGGACTGGCCAGCCATGCGCTCTCGGCCAGATGGCCGGCGAGCCGGAGTGCGGCATCGGCCTCCCCGGCGTCGGCTGCGCCGCGCGCCGCCTCGAGCAGCTGCACCGCCCGGTCAGCGAGAACCCCCGGCCCTCCGGCCAGGGATGCCAGCTCCACGGCCAGGGCCCGCTCGCTCGCCGGCTTCAACGTGGCCGGGTTGCCGTCCCACCACCCGCCGTACTGGCGCCAGACGGTGTGGACGATGAATTCCGGTTCGTCGTAGACGGGACGCAGGTACGGGCGTTCCTCGAGTTCAGCGGGGGGGCGGACGGTGTGGACGGCGTCATCGAGGCGGCCTCCGGCATTCATGACCGCCAGGGTCTGATCGACCAGCGAATCGAGCAGGTCGGCCGTGTCGGTCAGAGCTGTGCGCACGCGGTCGGCTCCGACGACCGGCAACCCGTGGCCGGGCAGCAGGAACTCCGCATCCAGGGTGAGCATGCGCCGGAGAGCCTGCGCCCATTCGCGCGGGTAGCGCTGCACCTTCTGCGGATTGCCGGCATTGGGAGAGGCCCAGATGAAGAGGTCCCCGCAGCACAGCACGCGGGCGTTCGCCTGCCAGGTGATCGTATGGTCGTCCGTCTCCCCCTTCTCATGCCTGAGCGCGAAGTCGGTGCCGCCGACCGAGAGGTCCATGGCCTCGTGATACGTGCGGTCGGGGTAGCGGTACGAGGTGGGCCAATTGAGGTCCTGGAAGCCGAACTGGCGGCGGTTGATGATCGCGTTGTAGCCCGCAGTGAAGATGTACCGGTCGAATCGGGCCGGCAGCGCGTGGTGGGCGATCACCTGGGGCGCCGCCCAGCCCTGCTCTTCCGCCTCCTGCTCCCAGACCGGCACGCCGAAGACATGGTCGATATGCCCGTGCGAGTACACCGCGGTGTGCAGCCGGGAACTGCTCCAGCGACGGATGTCGTCGTGGACGACCGAGGCCAACGGAAGGCTGCCCGTATCGACCAGCACCAGCCCGTCCCCGGTGGCAAAGGCCGAGACATTGGCGAACGAGGGGGTGAAGCCGACCCCGTCTGTTATCTCCACGAACCCGCCGACATGGTCGACCGGATGCAGCGTGGCGGTCGAGACCTCGCCGCGCCACAGGCGGTCGGCGATGGTCAGGACGTCGTCCGTCACGCCTCGCTCAACACCCAGAAGGGGCGCACGGCCGTCGGACCGGAGCCCGGGTGGTCAGCTCCGCGGGGTCGGGTCGTCGGTCACCGGCGAGGGTGCGGGTGGCGGTGCATCGGCCGCCTCGGATGTGCCGTTGCTTGCCGCAAGATTCGCCTTCGACGAGGCCTTCTTGCCTTCGCCCAGACCCTTTTCGAACTCGTTCTTGGCTGAACCGAGATTGCGGGCCAGCTTGGGGATGGCGGCCCCGCCGAAGAGGAGCACAACGACAACGATCAGGACGATGACCCCATCGACTCCGAAGATGTCTGCCAGCATGTGGACCTCCCTCACTCGACCCACGTCGCGGTGGGCCGCGCTTCAGGTTAGACCCAATCCGCCCCCTGGCTCACCGCACCACGGACACCACCAGGGCGGATGGTGCGTCACCCCGCCAAAAGGACGCCGAGTACCAGTGCGGCCACGCTGGCCAGGCCGGCCACTGATCCCCACACGGCGATTGCCGTGCGGGCGGTTGCCCGCCCATGGAAGAACGCGCCGAGCCCCGCGGCTGCGACGACGACGATCTTGACGATCAGGACCGCCTTCCAGGCGAAGCTCTGGCTGGCCCAGTGGAAGGTGGAGACATTCCAGAACCCGGTGACGACCAGTACGGCGTAGGCCGGCCAGGCCAGCCGGCCGAAAGCCCGAGCCAACACCCGCGGCGCCTCGGGACTGAGGGAGCGGGACGGCCCGACGAGCCCCGCCAGGACGAACTGACCTCCCACCCAGATCGACGCCGACAGGACGTGGAGGGTCAGGCGGAGCGCTTCGAGGCCAGAGGCAAGCATGGCGACCGAGCCCCTACCGGGCTACTTGCCCTGCCAGCGCGGCTCCCGTTTCTCGGCAAAGGCCAGTGGACCTTCCCTGGCGTCGGCCGAACTGAACACGACATTCACCGCATCTTGATTGATCTTCCACCCTTCTGACTCCGGCGCCTCCGCGGCGCGCTTCATCACGCTCTTGGAGTAGCGGACGGCGAGCGGGGCATTGGCGGCGATCCGCTCGGCCAGGGCGAGGGCCTCCGTGAGCAACGACGCGGCGGGAACGACCAGGTTGACCAGGCCGAGAGCGTATGCGCGGGCGGCGTCGATGGGGTCTCCGGTCATGGCCAATTCGTACGCCACGGCGAGGGGGAGTCGTTTGGGCAGGCGGAGGAGGCCGCCGGCGCCAGCGATCAGGCCCCGTTTTGCTTCGGGTATGCCGAACATCGCATGCTCCGCGGCCACGACGAGGTCGCAGGAGAGCATGATCTCGAGTCCCCCGGCCAACGCGGACCCGTTGACGGCAGCGATCAGAGGCTTGGCGAAGTCTCGCTCGGTCAGGCCGCCGAATCCCCCGCTGGCCCCCATGATGTCCCCGCCCTCTCCACTGGAAAAGGCCTTGAGGTCCATGCCGGCGCTGAATGCCTTGTCGCCGCTCCCCGTCAGGATCACCACCCAGCAGTCGCCGTCGTCAGCCAGTTCGTCCATGATCGACGACATGGCGCGGCTCACCGCTCCGTTGATCGCGTTGCGCGCCTCGGGCCGGTTGATGGTGAGGATCTCGACATGCCCGCGACGTTCCCGCACCACTTCGTCTGCCATGCGTGCTCCCTTCATTTGCTGCATAGGCTTCACCGGCGCTCGCGCCGGCGTAGGGCGATTCTCACCGCTCCCCGTGGGGATTGCCAGCCGAAGGGGGGGCGCACGGCCGGCGGCTCCGACATGACCTGCCAAGCTGTCTGCCGTGCCCGCCGATTCCTCAACGGCCCGACGATCCCTCCTCATCGAAGGGTTTGCCGTCGGCGTGGCCACGGCGGGCTACCAGATCGAGGGTGGGTACAACGGCGACGGGGAGCCGGCCAACAACTGGTACTCCTGGGAGCGCTCAGGCCGCGTGGAGCGATCGGGCGTGGCGTGCGCGTTCTGGTCCCACCCCGAAGAGGTGCTCGACAGGGCGGCGGGGATCGGGTGCACCACGTTCCGTCTCTCGGTCGAGTGGGCACGCGTGGAACCCGAGCCGGGGCGGTTCGACGGGGCCGCACTGGACCGCTACGTGGAGATCCTCGAGATGTGTGCCGCCCGAGGGCTCGAGCCGATGATCACGTTGCACCACTTCACCCACCCCGCCTTCTTGGGTGAGGAGTTCTGGTTGCGACCCGGATCGCCGGATCGTTTCGCCCGTCATGTGGCTCGCATCGTCCCGGCCCTGGCGCCGCATTGCCGTCGCTGGGTGACAGTCAATGAACCCAACATCGTGATGCTCATGGGGTGGATCGAAGGCGCCCACCCGCCCGGCCGGCGCGCTGCCTTCGCTGACGCCTTCTGCGTGCTCGACAATCTCCTCACCGCACACGTGCTGGCGGCTGATGTCATTCTCGCCGTGCAGCCCGAGGCTCAGGTCACCTCCACCACGAGCTCGTCGTCGTTGTACGAGCACGATCGACTCCTGACCGACCTGCTGCTGTTGCGCTCGGCCGGAATTCCCGCTTCCGACGTCGATCGCTACATCGACGAGCGGCGTGCCCTGCACGACGCCGCCCTCCCGCCCCAGCATGTCGGGGAGTTCGCGTTGCGGCGCCTCTACGCCGCCGTGAGCCCGTACGGCACATCCCGCGGTGCCGGCGGGGGCCCGGTGTGGTCAAGGTTCCGATCAGCCGCTCGCCGGCCCGCTCCCCGGCGTGTCCTCGATGCCGTCTACGCCTCACCCCACGCATGCACTCTCGGTGCCGTCGGGTTGGACTGGTACGACCCCATCGCCAGTCACGCCCTGCAGGTGCCGGGACGCCGCAATCCAATGGGCGGACGGGACTGGTCCGCCGGACGCCCCATCTGGGACATGCCGGTGCATGCGGACGGGCTGCGCGCCTGGTGCCGGACCGAGTCGGCGCTTCATCCTGCGCTGCCGCTATGGGTGGTGGAGAACGGCATGGCCACCAGGGTGGTGGGCGGCCGGGCCGTTGCCCGCGCCGACGGATGGGACCGTCCGCGCTTTCTCAGGGAGCACTTCGCCGCGCTGGTCGCCGCCGCGGAGGAGGAAGCTCCGGTCGCGGTGTACCTGCACTGGTCCTTGGTCGACAACTACGAGTGGGGCACCTACGAGCCGCGCTTCGGGATCTTCGGCCTCGACCGGAGCGATCCGTCCGGCGCAGTGCGATGGCTCGATACCGATGCGGCAGGTCACGACGCCGCAGGCACATTTGCGCACATCGTCAGGGGCGTCTTGAGCGGGGATCGCTCCGTGCTCGAAGGAGGGGATGACCGTGTTCTCGGATGACCGGGTCCTTACGGACGGCCCACGCCCTCTGACGAACCGCCGTCGATCGACCAGCCCCCATCGTCTAAGCTGGGGTCCCGTTGGCCACTCAGCACCGCCTTCTCCCTCCGCCTCCGGCGAATGACCAGGACGACGATGGCGACGGCAATGAGACCGAGGAGCACGTCCGAGGCGATGCTCGAGGCGTGTTCCACCTTGGTGTAGGCGTGGCCCAGGACGTAGCCCAGGAGGCAGAAACCCGTGCCCCAGATCAGCCCACCGGCCGCATTGGCCGGGAGGAAGATGCGGTAGGGCATCGATGAGATGCCGGCCAGTCCCGGGACGGCAGCCCGTAGGAATGCGGTGAAGCGGGACAAGAAGACCACGATGGCGCCGCGGCGGTTCAATTGGTTGAACACGGCAACAAGGAGCCGCTGTCGTTTCCGTAACAACCGCGTGGCGAGGAGCCGGCGTCCCCACTTCTCCCCGACCAGGTAGCCCACCGAGTCGCCGGCGATGGCGCAGGCGACGACGATGATGATGAGGATCACGATGTTGACGTGGTCCCGGGACGCCACCACTCCGCCCAGGATCACGGCGGTCTCGCCGGGAAACACGAACCCGATCAAGATGGACGCTTCGGCGAAGACCAACGCACCGACGAGCAAGTAGGCCTCCCAACCATGGAGGTTGAGAAGGGGATTGAGCAGGTGGGCGATCACGAGTCCGTGTACCGCGGCAGTGGCATGTGCGTACGGCCTCTCACGTGCAGGGCGCTATGAGTTGACCGCGCGCAATGTGTGATCGCGCGCCGTGAACTGGCGCCAGCGCTTCTCGACGTTGGCCATGAATTCCTGGCCCGTGGCCAGGTGGAGGAGTATGTCGGACTGACCTTGCGGCCGGGCCAGCATCCAGCTGTGCCCGCCGGGCACCCACTGCACCGGGGCGCGCGCCACGTCAGCGAACTCGATTGCCGCAGCGGTGGGCGTGATGCGGTCGAAGCAACCCCATTCGTTGAGGACCGGGATCTGCCGGGCCACCACGGCGCGCACCTCGGTGCGTTGGTCGATCGACATGAGCAGGCTGCCGATGGGCAGTGTCTGGCCGACGGCGCGGACATTGCGTCGCACGTCGGGAAGGACGGAACGGACGGTCGAGAACATCCGGCCGATCAAGAGGTCCGGAAGGTCGCTGACCACCGCGGTGACGAGGTCGACCATGGGGGCGACGTTGGGTGCCAGGGGTGAGAGCACGGTGGACACGACGCCGTTGCGTGCCTTCCAGGCCGGAGTGCTCACCCCGTCGCGATAGATGAGGCCCAGTGTGAGGCTGGGGTGGTCGTAGGCAAACTGGACGGCGACCGCCCCACCCATGGAATGGCCGAGCACCACAACGGGGCCGGCGCCGACGTGACGCACGAGCGCCATGACCTGGTTGGCCAGTATCTCCATTGACACGTCGTGCCAATCCAGCGCATCGCTGCCCCCGAAGCCCGGCAGGCTCGGGTTGATGACCCGCCAGCCGAGCTGTTCGGCCAGACGGGCGCTTTCACGCCAGTACATGCCGCCTCCGGCGAAGTAGCCGTGGATGTTGACGGCCCAGATCGGCGGGGAGCCCGGACCGTCGGGCCCGTGGGCGTGCACATTGTCGGAGACGGCGAATTGCAGCAGGCGTCCCTCGATGCGGAGCGAAGCCGGCACCATGCGGATCGTCGGTTTCTTTCGCACCTTGCGCTCGTACTGATCCCGGACGACGCCCAGACCGAGTGGTGGGCGGCCCGCATCGGCCAATTCCACCGGAGAGGGGCCGTCCGACGGCGCCATGATGGCGCCGGAAATCTGTAGCCTGTCCACCGTCTCGGGCACCGCCCTGCCTCTTGGTAAACCCAATCCCATAGTGGATACCTCGGTCACACGTCGTCCCTGGCGCCGAAATCGTGCTCCGCGGGAGTGAAATCCGCCTCCGGCCCCCCACCGTACCCGACACCGGTTGCCGGACACCCACCACGGGGCGCGTGCACGGAGGCGTCAAGGCTGCGACGATGGAGGAATGAGCGCTGACGTAGTTATCCGTGGTGGGACGGTCATCGACGGGACGGGGTCCCCTGGTCAGGTGGCCGATGTGGCCGTCACCGACGGCCGGATATCGGAGATAGGGACGGGTCTCAGCGGGTCCCGTGTCCTCGATGCAACGGGCCAGGTTGTCACTCCGGGGTTCATCGACATCCACACGCACTACGACGCCCAGGTCTTCTGGGACCCGTCATTGACCCCGTCGTCGTTCCACGGCGTGACGACGGTGGTGGCGGGAAACTGCGGATTCTCGATCGCGCCCGTGCAGCCCGACGGCGTCGCGCTGTTGGGCCGCACCCTGCAGCACGTGGAGGACATGAGCTTCGACACGTTGTCGGTCGGCGTCCCGTGGGACGAGTTCCGGACGTTTCCGCAATATCTCGACGCGGTGGCCCGGCGGGGCACCGCCTTGAACTTCTCGTGCTATGTCGGGCACACGGCCGTGCGGATGTACGTCATGGGCGACGATGCGTACGAGCGCGCCGCCACGGCCGATGAGATCGCCCGCATGCAGTCGGTGGTGGCCGAAGCCATGGCCGGCGGTGCCATTGGATTCGCGTCGAGCGCATCACCCACGCACAGCGGCGACAGCGGGCGACCGGTGCCGTCGCGGGTCGCCGATCTCCAAGAACTGCGCGCCCTCCTCCAGCCGTTGCGCCATGGCACCCGCGGTGTGGTGGCGTTGCTTCCCGGTGGGGTGATCTCGCACGAAGAGGTGTTCGATCTCCAGCGCGAGATCGGTCGGCCCTTCACCTGGACAGCCTTGCTGACCGTCCGGGACTACCCGTACCACGAGAAGGTCATGGCCGACCATGACGCCGCCTGGGCTGAGGGCATCGAGGTATGGCCGCAGGTCTCGTGCCGGCCGTTGGTCTTCCAGATGAACCTCCTGGAGCCCTTCACGCTGAACATGCGTTCCATGTTCGCGGCCCTGATGGGGAAGTCGCGAGAGGAGCGGCTGGCCGCCTACCGCGACCCGTCGTGGCGCGAGAAGGCGTTGGCCGAAGCGGCCGGGGCGGGAGGGGCCATTCCCGTCAATTGGGCGAACATCTCGGTCGCCTCATCGGGAACCCACCCCGAACTGGCCGACCGGCCGGTGGTCGCGTTGGCCGAGGAGAGGGGCTGCTCCCCGCTCGACGTCGTGCTCGACATCTCGCTCGACGATGACCTCGAGACGCGCTTTTGGTCGGTGCTGGCCAATAACGACGATGAGGGCATCGCCTGGCTCTTGCCGCGGGACAATGTGTTGCTGGGTCTGGCCGACTCGGGGGCGCACGTCTCCCAGCTGTGCGATGCCTGCTTCTCCACCGACCTGCTCGGGAACTGGGTGCGTGGTCGCGGCGTCATGCCACTCGAGCGGGCCATTCACAAGCTGACGGGTGAGCCGGCGCAGGTCTACGGGTTGGCCGATCGGGGGACGGTCACCGTCGGCAAGGCGGCCGACCTCTGTGTGTTCGATCCAGAGACGATCGCCCCCGGCCCGTTGCGTCGCGTCTACGACTTCCCCGCCAACGGGGAGCGCCTGACGGCTGACGCGCCGATCGGTGTCACCCACACCCTGGTCAACGGAGTGCCCATCCGGGTCGACGGCGCGTCAAGCGATGAGGGGCTGGCGGCGCGCCCCGGCGAAGTGCTGCGTCGCTGACAGCGGAGGCCGCCGGCCCTGTCAGGTGACGTCGCGCCGGACTGTCGTGAAGTAACCGAGGGTGAGCGGGATCACGCCCCAGCCGATCATGGCCAGGCCACCCTGCCACCACGTCAAGAGGTGTGACGTCGCGTCGTGGTTACCGCCGATACCGCCGCGGGCCAGGGCACCGGCCAACGCCTCGGCGGCGGCGGAGGGCAGCCAGTTCAGGTCGTAGTGGAAGATGCCGCGGGCCAGGGCGACGAGGAGCGGCTCGAGGATGAACGTGCCGCCGATGACGACCAGAATGCCGGCCACCTGATTCTTCACCAACGTGCCGAAGCCCAGTCCGAACAGCCCGAGCAGGATGGTGGCGGCAAGCAACCCGGGCACGACGGCCCCGAGCTGATCGGTGACATGCGACGTGACGCCGCCCAGTGCGGCGTTCCAGGGCAGCCCGATCGCTGCCACCGTCACCAGGGAGAGGATGGCCATCAGCGCGCACCACCACGCAGTGGCGATGATCTTCGCATCGAGCACCAGCGCCCGCCGGGGGGTGAGCAAGAGGGTCGACGTGATGGTCTTGTGGCGGTACTCGCTCGTGATGCAGATGACCCCCAGAACTGGGGCCAGGAACGTGATGCCGACGTAGCCCGCCCCGAGGAGCACGCGCTTTTGATTCAGGGTGTGCACGTAGAGGTAGGTGTGACCGGGCTCGCCCCCTGCGCTGGCGAACACGGCCCAAATGAGCAGCGCGGTCAGCGGGAAGGCCAATCCGAAGCACACCCATACCCCTGGCATGGTGCGCATCTTGAGGAGCTCGGACCGGACGGCGTTCTTCATGCCGGCGACGCCAGCTCTCCGAAGCCCATGCCCGAAGTGAGCGACAGGAAGATCGCTTCGAGGTCGGCACCCTGATTGGTCAGCTCGTAGAGGATGATCTGGTTGCTCGCCAGGAGCGGTCCCAACTGCTCGGGCGTCATGCCGTCGACGGCCACCAAGTCCTGAGACAGTCGCCGGAAACGAACCTTCGCCTCCGTCAGCACGGCGCACAGCCGGTCTGCTTCAGGAGTCCGCGCGTGCATCGATGCCTCCGCGATGCCCGAGGTGATCGACTCCAGTGTTCCCTGCGCCCGGAGCTTGCCGTGCGAGACGATGACGGCGTTGTCGATGGTCTGGGCCATTTCGGCCAAGAGGTGCGATGACACGAGGATGGTGCGGCCCTCACCGGCGAGGTAGCGCATGAGGTCTCGCAACCAGGCGATGCCCTGCGGGTCGAGACCGTTGGACGGCTCGTCGAGGATCAGCACGTCGGGATCGCCCACGAGCGCACTGGCCAGCTCCAGTCGTTGCCGCATCCCCATGGAGAAACCGCCGACCTTGCGCTTGGCGTCCGCCGTCAATCCGACGAGGTCCAAGACCACGTCGGCGCGGCCTTCGTCGTGCCCTCCGGCGCGGGCGACCATGCGCAGGTGGGTGCGGGCCCGGCGTGCCGGGTGGAAGCTGGTTGCCTCCAACACCGCACCAACGGTGCCCGACGGGTTCTGCAGTTCTCGGTAGAGCTGTCCCCCGACGGTGGCGCGCCCCGCGTTCGGTGTCACCAGGCCGAGCAGCATGCGCAAGGTGGTGGTCTTGCCGGAGCCGTTGGGCCCCAGGAATCCGGTCACACGTCCCGGTTCGACCACGAAGTCGAGATTGTCGACGGCGAGGACCGACCCGAAGTGCTTCGTCAGTCCGGAGATCTCGATGGGGAGGCCGCGCGTCGAGGGGCCTGTGGACATCGGTGGCACGTTAGCCTCCGAACGTCCGAGCGTCCGGACACCTCGGTCGGCCGAGAAGGCGCGGGACCGGTTAGGACCGGACCAGCTCGTCGGGGAGAAGGAGACGGACCGAGACGGCGAGCTCGTCGTAGACGCGCGCCATCGTCGACCATCCGTTGATCCATCCGACGAGGGCCGAATACCAGACGTGCCCGATCATGCGGGCGCGGTCGGACATGTCGGCGATGGCCGGTTCCCCCATGGCCCGGGCGATGATCCCCTCCATGAGCACGGTGATCTGCTGTTGACAACCGACGGCCGCAGGGTCCGGCGACGAGAGCGACGTGAAGACGGCAGCGACCAGTCGCGGTTGGCGCGCCATGGCTCGCAGGGCCCGGTCGAGTACGTCGAGGACTCGGTCCGCCGGATGCTCCCCTTGCGGCGGGTGTTGACCGATGCGCACGTCGAGTTGCTCGACCCAATAGACGAGGGTGGCGGCCAGGAGATGGTCCTTGCTCGTGAAGTAGCGGTAGACGGTCCCCATGGCGACATCCGCTCGGGCTGCCACATCGCGCATCTGGACGGCGTCGTAGCCGCCGTCGAGGCCCAAGGCCATGGCGGCGTCGATCACCCGTTGACGCCGGGCCTGCTGTGCGCGCGTGAGCGGGCGAGCCAGCGTCTGCTCCATCTGGCAATGCTATCCGCACCGCCAAACGGGGTTCTGAGGAGACGGGGGCACGGCGATCCCGTGGTTCTATTTGAGAGCTACCGGATTGAGTGGTGACCCGAGGCCTTTGGTGAACGGCAGGGGCGTGGCATCGAGGAGGAACGTGTACTGACCGTCGTCGGCACAGTCCGCCGCAAGTTGGTCCAGCACCCAGTTCTGTCCCTGTGTCATGCCCATCTCGACCAGGTGGAGGAGATGCACGGGCAGGTACAGATCGTCGTACTGGCCCGGGAATACCTCGAGAGGCAATGTGTCCGTGGCGACCGCCGCCACATCACGTTCGTGGAACCACTGGGCGGTCTCGATCGTCAACCCGGGGGTCGGCCACGTGTAGGCGATGAGGTCACGCGCCGGCGGCGCGAGGTGCACCATCTGCCCGGTGCGCACCAACACGATGTCGCCCGGGGCAACCTCGAACCCACCCAGGTCGCAGGCGGCATCGAGGTCATGTGGTGTGATGGCGTACCCCGGAGTGAGGACGTCTCGAGAGAGGGCACGGGCCACGTCGAGAAGGACGCCTCGCCCGATCACGGTCGTCAGCAGATGGATACCGCATCGCCCCGCGCCTTCGGTGTCGACGGAATTGGCGGGAAAACCGTTATAGATGGTGCCCTCGTAGCTGCAATGTGCGAGGGCGTCCCAGTGGGTCGCGCACTGCAGAGCGAACGTCACAATGTCCTCGCTGGCGCACACCCAATTCGGGTCGCCGCTTAGGGGCTCGTTGACCTGGACCATCGTCCGTGACGGGTTCACCCGGCCCTTGACGAAGCCGGCCTGAATGCCCTCGCCCTCGGACAAGGGCAGCCCGAGGGCGAAGGATTTCCCGCTCACGACGGACGCGGCGCCCCGGAGGCGCGCCGCGTCATCGAGGAGATTCAAGGTGCCGATCTGGTCCTCCGGGCCCCATCGCCCCCAGTTGCGGACACGGGTGGCGACCTCGGCAAATCGCGCGGGAACGGCCACGCGCGCACATTAGTGCCGCTGGCGCGCATCTCCTGGCTTGTGATCCTCCCCGATGGGAGCCCGCCGCGGTTGTCTGGCGGCGGAGACCGAACGATACTGACGGTTCGGCGACGCCTGACACATCGAGTCGGAGGGGTTGGCAATGAAGACACGTGCGGTGGTCTGTTCCGGATTGAACGAGCCTTGGAAGACCGAGGAGGTCGACATCGACCCACCGGGCAACCGAGAAGTGCGGGTCAAAATGGTCTATTCGGGCATGTGCCATTCCGACGAGCACTTGCGGACGGGCGATATCAGCGCCTCGCCCGAGGTGCTCGAGTTGATCGGTGTGCCTTCCATGTTTCCCGTCGTCGGCGGGCACGAGGGCTCGGGTGTGGTGACGGAGGTCGGTACCAACGTGACCCAGGTCGCGCTGGGCGATCACGTGGCGGTGTCGTTCATCCCATCGTGCGGGACCTGCCACTGGTGCGCATCGGGCCGGCAGAATCTGTGCGACCTGGGCATGGCGACATTGGCCGGCCCCATGATCAGCGACGGGACGTACCGCTACCACCTGGGCGGGGAGAACCTGAACCGGATGGCCCAATTGGGGACCTTCGCCGAGGAGATCGTGTGCCACGAGAATTCGTTGGTTCGCATTGACCCCCACGCCAATATGAAAGCGGCCGCGCTCATCAGCTGTGGTATCTCGACGGGCTTCGGCTCGGCGGTCGACCGGGCCAAGGTCAAGGCCGGTGAGACCGTGGTCGTCGTCGGGTGCGGCGGTGTCGGGTCGGGCGCCATTCAAGGGGCACGCATCGCCGGCGCGCGCACGATCATCGCGGTGGACCCAGTCCCCTTCAAGCTGGAGAAGGCCAAGGAGATCGGCGCCACCCACACCGCCCCCTCGCTCCTCGACGCCCAGTTCATGCTCCCCGAGCTGACGCAAGGACGCAATGCGGACGTCGTGATCCTGACTCCCGGCGTGCTGAAGGGCGATCTCATCGCCGCGGCGTGCGCGCTCGGGTCCAAGGACGCGCGCATCGTGGTGACCGCGATCGCCCCCTTCGACCAGATGGACGTCCAACTCAACCTCTTCAACCTCGCCATGTACAACCAAGCCCTGTTGGGCACGGTGTTCGGTTCGGCCAGCCCCCGGGTGCAGGTGCCGAACCTGCTCAACCTGTACGACGCGGGTCAACTCAAGATCGACGAGATCATCACTCAGGAGTACACCCTGGATCAGGTGCAGCAGGGGTACGACGATCAGGCCGCGGGCACGATCATCCGCGGCGTGGTGAAGTTCGACTCGTAGGGCCCTCTTTACGTGGCCGGGCTTTACGTGGCCGGGCCGAGGTGGCGGGCGAAGCCAGGGGGGATGATCAGGTCGTCGGCCGTCAATTCATGGATGGACCCGCGCCCAAGGCCGAGAAGCGTCGACTCGATCCCACTGCGAAGGATGTCGAGCACGTTCTCAACTCCGGCTTGTCCGTTGGCGGCCAAGCCCCACAAGTACGCCCGACCGATCATCACCGCCTTGGCGCCAAGCGCGAGAGCCTTGACGACGTCGCTGCCGCGACGGATCCCGCCGTCGAGGAGGACTTCGACCTCATCGCCCACGGTCTGGGCGATCGCTTGCAGGGCGCGAATGGTTGCCGGCGTGCCGTCAAGATTGTTTCCCCCGTGATTCGACACCGAGATCGCGCTGACGCCGGCGTCGACCGCCCGCCTGGCGTCGTCGACGCGGGTGACACCTTTGAGCATGAACGGCCCGTCCCACTGCTGGCGCAGCCACGCGACGTCCTCCCAACTGGGCGGCGGTGTCTGCATCCATGCCCCGTAGGCACCGAAGAAGGTGGGTCCTGTCTCACCCTTCTTGCCCATGTTCGGCGCGGTGAGATCGGGCAACTGGCCGGTTTTGGTGAAGTCGTACAACCAGCGGGGGCGGGTCAGCGCCTCCGGTGCGAAGCGCGCCATCGCTTTGAGGCTGAGCGTTTCGGGGATCACCGGACTGCCCCAGTCGCGTCCGTGGGAGAACGACCAATCCAAGGTTGCGATCACGCCGACCGCTCCTGCAGCGCGCGCCCGATCGATTCGTTGGAGGACCTCGTCTCGTGTGCCGACCCAGTAGACCTGGAAGAAGGTCTGGGGATTGGCGGCCACCACGTCCTCGATCGATTTGCTGGCGAACGAGCTGAGACCCATGGCCGTCCCCCGGGCGGCAGCGGCGCGGGCGACGGCCACCTCTCCATCGGGGTGCACCGCCTGCACCCCTGTGGGGGAGATCATCACCGGGAACGAGATGGTCTGACCCATGACCGTCGTGGAGAGGTCGCGGGTCGCCGGCGACCCCGCCACATGGGGAGCGAAGCCCAGTTCGCTGTAGGCGGCAATGTTGTCCTCGACCGTGATGCCCTTCTCGGAGCCGGCCACGAGGGCGGCGTACACGGACTTGGGCAGGCGCCGCTTCGCCCGGCGCTGAGCCTCCAGCACCGTCTCGAACCATTCGTTTCTCATGTCGACCCTCTCGTGAGACCGCTGGACCGTCGTACGGGGGAGACCGAACCAGCAGCGTAATCCCGCGACATTAGGCGGCGTGACCCGGTGGTCATCCTGCCTGGGCGGATGATGCCCCGGTTCCGGCTGCTCCGCCCTCAGGGGAACTCTCGGCGTGCGTCAGTTCCTGCGCCACGCTGTACCCCCCATCTCGCGGGTGGTTTCGCGCCCAGTCGCTGGCCTCATCCATGGTGGCGAACGGTCCAACAATGCGTTCCGGGGCCGAGTTGGCAGGTCCTTGGAGGACAACCGCAGCCATACGTCTAGACCGTAGTAGGGGACGCCGCGACCGATCCGCCGGGATCCTTCAGCTGTGCCCGCAGAGAGGCGCTGGACCAGACCCGGGCCTTGAACACGATGCGTGGCAGGAGGGGGCCCAACGTCCGGGCCTTCATGCAGCCCAGCCATACGCCTGCGCCGTATGCGACGTCGTCGGCCACATGGAGCCCGGCGTACCGCAGCGGATCGAGATCGGTCCGGTCGGTGCACCAATCGCCCAGCGCTGGTGCCATGAGCGCGCACGCGGCGGCGCGCCGGGTGCGGGGCCAGCACAGGCCGACCACCAGGGCGGGGGACCACGCCCGGGTGAGGCCGTGCAGCGCGGGAAGTGCCGACTTGAGGGTGCCGCCGGCGGCGATCCGCGTGGCCACGGTGACTGGTTCGTCGACCAATCCGTTGAGGCGCCGCGCCAGCACGAGCACGGACGCGGTCAGCGCCCCCCCGGCCAGGACCGGCCTGCGGGCGCAGGCCAGAGCCCACACGCCGGCCGACCAGGCTGAGGTTTGTAGGGGAACCAGTGACCGGGGGTGGAGGTTGGCCAAGGGCCCGGCGGTCGTGCCATAGAAGGCCCGGCGGCGCAACCATGGGCCGACACCCCTGGGCCCGTCGTGCTGCACGGTCGCCTCCGGTTCGAAGCGGACGTCCCAGCCGGCGTCGACCAGTCGCCACACCAGATCGACGTCTTCGCCGCCGCGGAGACGAGGATCGAACAGCGCGTCTCCCACCGCCTCTCGACGTACCATCAGCGCGGCGCTCGGCACGTAGGGGAGCCGGCTCAACGGCCGGACGAGGCCGCCGGCGCCTCCGAGGTCCAGCGACGACCGGACCGCCTCGTAGCGCGAGAGCGCCGTCGCTCGACGCGGCGGGAGGGGCACGATCCGCGGCGCCGCCGCGGCGACCATCGGGTCGTCGAAATGTCCCAGCAGCGGTTCGAGCCAGCCCGTGGCGGGCACGCAGTCGGAGTCGATGAAGGCGACGAGGGGCGTGCTGAGCTGGGCCCACCCGGCATTGCGGGCTGCGGCCGGGCCCGAGTTGGTGGTCAACGCGACGAGCCTGGCCTCTGCACGCTGGACGATGTCCCGCGTGCGGCCCGGATCCGTCGAGGCGTCGTCCACCACGACGCACCGCATCCCTTTCAAGGCGGCGAGGAGGCGCTGGAGATGCTCCGGCCGATCCCGGATCGGGATCACGACCGTGACGTCCTCGGCCCGAAACCCTGGGGGACCGGGACGGGGAAGAAAGACACCCGACGCCACGAGTCGCCGCGCCAGGACCGTTTCGGCCTGGCGGAGGCCGACGGGCGCACCTGCTTCCCACCTGCTGACGAGTGCGCCGGCGCGCGCCGTGAGGCGGAGAAGTCGCAGGGGACTCCCGCCCATGAGGACCCGGCCCCTATCCAGGACAATGGTGTCCGGATCCACGACGAGGCCGAAGTGGGAGGGCAAAGGCGTCGTTCGGCGCGGTGGAGCAGGCCGAACGGGAGCCGGGCCTTCTCCGTTTTCCCAGTTGGGAGGGCGCATGGGGCAATCTTGACAGGAATGGGGGCGACGTCGGCAGGAGGTAGGATCGTGGGAACACGAAGGAGGCCAGGGTGCTGTCTGAAAACGTTGAAGTCCAGGATGTCGAAACGCCAGCTGACGATGAGGTCGATGAGCTCCTGGTGGAGGAGGTCTCGATCGATGGGATGTGCGGCGTCTATTGAGCGTGACCGAAGAGCGGTCCGCCGTGACTGCTCTCGCATTTGATCCCGGGAAGGCGTGGCGGGTGCATCCCCAGATCGCCTTGCGCGACGAGTCGTTCGGAGCCCTGGCGTATCACTTCGGGACGCGTCGCCTGATGTTCCTGAAGTCGCGCACCCTCGTCGAATTGGTTTCCTCGCTCGAACAGTACGACAGCGCACAATCGGCCATCGACGCGCTGATTCCCGAATCTGAACGAACCACATACCGTCGTGCGCTCGCACGCTTGGCGGCCTCGGAGGTGATTGATGTCCGTTGATACCCCCACGGAGGTCCTGCCGCTGCGCCAGCGGTTCACGCAGGGTTTGGAAGCCCCCATCTGCCTGACCTGGGAGCTGACGTACGCCTGCAATCTGGCGTGCGTGCACTGCTTGAGCTCATCGGGGCGGCGCGACCCATTGGAGCTGACAGCGGCCGAAGCGCGGCACATTGTGGACGAGCTGGCCGCCATGAAGGTTTTCTACGTCAATATCGGCGGCGGCGAACCGATGTTGCGACCGGACTTCTTCGACTTGGTGGGCTATGCGGTCGAGAACAAGGTCGGAGTGAAGTTCTCGACCAATGGGACCAGACTGACGGCCGAGCGGGCTCGCCGCCTAGCCGGCATGGACTACGTGGACGTGCAGATCAGCATCGACGGGGCTCTGGCATCGACCAACGACGCCGTTCGGGGCGAGGGGTCGTTCGCCGCGGCAAGAGCGGCCATGGACAATCTGGCTGCTGCGGACTTCGGGCAGTTCAAGATCAGCGTGGTCGTGACGCGGGAGAACGTCACCCAGCTCGACAAATTCTCCGAGATCGCCGAGAGTTACGGCGCCCAGCTCAGGCTGACGCGCTTTCGGCCCTCCGGTCGCGGTGTCGAAACATGGGATGCGCTCCACCCGACATCAGAACAGCAGCGGATGCTGTACCACTGGTTGCTGGAACGTCCCGACGTCCTGACGGGTGACTCATTCTTCCACCTCTCAGCCCTGGGCCAGCCCCTGGACGGCCTCAACCTGTGTGGCGCAGGCAGGGTCGTGTGCCTGATCGATCCGGTCGGAGACGTGTACGCCTGCCCCTTTGTCATTGACAGGGAGTTCCTCGCCGGCAACGTTCGTGACGAAGGCGGATTCGCCGGGGTGTGGCGGCAGTCGGACCTCTTCCGGTCGCTGCGCGAGCCTCACAGCGCGGGAGCGTGCGCATCGTGCGGGTCCTACGACGCCTGTCAGGGTGGTTGCATGGCGGCCAAGTTCTTCACCGGCATCCCGCTCGACGGGCCCGACCCCGAATGTGTCTTCGGCCACGGTGAAGAGGCACTGGCGGCTCGTGACGCAGGTGCGCTGCCCGGTGCCGCCATCGGGCACTCCAAGGTCGACCGGCACGGGGCGCCCATCCCGGTGCCGACCCCGGTCCGTTTCCGGACTCCCGCGCGCGCCTAGCGCGGGCAGGCGTCGTCGACGGTGGATCTCGGCGGTGCGACGTGGCCGGAAATCGCGGCACTCCATCGGGGCTGCGTGTTGGCGGTGCCGATCGGTTCGCTCGAACAGCACGGGCCCCATCTGCCACTCGATACCGATACGCGCATAGCGGTGGAACTGGGACGGCGTCTGTCCCGAGCCCGCACCGATGTCGTGGTGGCGCCGCCCGTGTCCTATGGCGCCAGCGGGGAGCACGCGGGGTTCGCCGGTACCTTGCTCATCGATCATGCGGTGTTAGCCGACCTCCTGCTGGAACTGATCCGGTCGGCACGGGCCTCCTTCTCCGGGGTCGTCCTCATTTCCTCCCATGGGGGCAACCATGAGGCGCTGACCCTGGTCAGCGAGCGGTGCCGGGTGGACGGTGAGGCGGCGGTGCTCTGGACCCCGGCTGTCCCGGGCGGTGACGCCCACGCCGGGAGGACGGAGACCTCGCTGATGTTGGCCATAGATCCCGGAGCCGTGCGAATCGAACGGGCGGAGGCCGGCTGCACGGATCCGCTCGAAGCACTCATGCCCCGATTGCGGGCCGAAGGGGTGCGACCGATATCGTCCAACGGTGTGCTGGGAGATCCGCAGGGGGCGAGCGCAGCCGAGGGTGAGCTGCTACTGGCGGCCATGACGGACGACCTGGTCAGAACCCTCGGTGCGCGATGGCCATCCGCGGGACAGCGGGCATGAGACGGATCGCCGTCGTGAGCGGCGCGGCACGCGGGATCGGCGCGGCGACAGTCGATCGATTGGTCGACGGGGGGTGGCGGGTCGTGGCCGTCGACGTGTGCGCTGACGACCCCAGCCTCGACTACGCCATGGCCACACCGGCCGACCTGGCGGATCTCGGGGCGCGGCACGGCGACCAGGTGCACACCATGGTGGGTGACGTGAGAAGTCGGTCCGACATGCAGGGAGCAGTCGATATGGCCGTGACAGTGTTCGGTGGTCTCGACGCTGCCATCGCAGTCGCTGGGGTGGTGGCCGGTGGAGCCCCACTCTGGGACATCGGCGACGCACAGTGGAACGTGCAATTCGACGTGAATGTCCACGGAGTGCGCAACCTGGCCGCGGCGTCCGTGCCGGTGCTGCTTGACGCGCCGACACCCCGTCAAGGCCGGGTGGTCGCAGTGGCCTCGGCGGCCGGCCTCTTGGGTCTGCGCCGCCTGAGCGGCTACAGCGCGTCCAAACACGCGGTCATCGGGTTGATCAAGTCGTTAGCGGCTGATCTGGCCGGCACCGGCATCACCGCGAATGCTGTATGTCCAGGTTCGACCCGCACGCCGATCCTCGATGCCTCGGCGGCCATCTACGGTTTGCCTTCGGCGGAGGAATTCGCGCAGCAACAACTGGTGGAACGTCTCTTGGTCCCCGCCGAGCCAGCGGCACTCATCGTGTGGCTGTGCGAGGCGGAGGCCAGCGGCGTGACGGGCGCCGCGCTCTCGGTCGATGGCGGGTTGACCACTTCGTAGCCTTCACCCGTCGGCGCCGGTCCTAGGGATGCATATCCTCTGGCCGCACGTCACGGACATGCTGACAGAACGTCCATTGGTGGCCTTCGGGGTCCTCGGCGTTGTACGTCCTATCACCGTAGAACTGGTCCGCGGGCTCCCGCACAATGTGGGCACCCGCTGCCGCGGCGGCGCGGAAGTGCGCGTCCACGTCGTCGACGTACACATGGACGAGCTGTGTGACGCCACCTCGATGTGCTGGATTCTGATAGTCGGGCCCGGGGTTGCCCATCATGACGATCCCGTCGGCGAGGCCTAACTCGGCGTGCATCCCCTTACCGTCGGGACCCTTCATGCGGAACCGCTCCTCGAACCCGAACACCCGCATCAGCCAGTCGGCGGCAGTGTCCACGTCTTCGTACAAGAGGTACGGGGTAATGCGAGGGAATCCTTCGGGCGGGTTCTCGATCACGGCTGCCTCCTCTCCTTCGGGACTCACGCATTCTCCACGGTCGCCCTCGCGAAGCCTACCGACGAAGCAGGTAGCCCGGGTCGTGTCAGAAGAAGCGGAATGCGCTGAGGGGCCATATCCGGACATCGACTTTGCCGACGATGAGGGACTTCGCTATCGGCCCCCAATAGCGGCTGTCGCATGAGTCCTGCCGGTTGTCGCCCATGACGAAATAGTCGTTCGAGGGGATCTTGTACGGGTGGTCCAGGTCGTAGGAGGTGCCTGAAGGTCCTGGATACGTCGTGCCTTGCTTGGATGCAGGAAGCCACGTCTCGTGCAGAAGCTTGCCGTCGATCACCACGTGCCCGTTACCAGACAGAGAAATCGTCTCGCCGGGCAGACCGATGATTCGTTTCACCAGATCGGGGACGACAGGGCCCCCGCAATTCTCGGTGGACGGACGGGAGAAGACCACGATGTCGTCGCGGTGCACGCCGTGAAAGTCATAGCTGAGCTTGTTGACGAGGATCCGGTCGCCCTCCCGGAGGGTGGGCTCCATCGAGGCCGATGGGATGAAGTAGCTCTCAACGACGAAGAGGCGGAGGAGCACGGCAAGGAGTAGTGCCACCAGCACCACCACCGCGCTGTCGCGCAGCCGGTGGGTCGGTCGAGGTGACACTCCAGGCGACGCGTCGTCGCCAGCTTCCTCCGATGGTGGGTCGGTGCTGACCGACATCACCTCGGAACTACCGCCGTCCCCTTACTCGACAGTCGTTCCGGATCCAGTCCGGGGTGACCTGAAGTGGAGGCCGAGGCCGAGATGCGGACCTGGCCCGACGCCGGGTCAGCGTTGCGGAGCGGCGCTCCCGCCGAGGGTGAGACCCACACCAAGGTTGTGATGACGGCAAGCGCCGCCGAGGCGACGAGTCCGAGGGTGCCGTAGCGCGAGTGTGGAGGGAGATCCGTCCATTTCCGCTGGGTGTCGTCTGCAGAAGGTTGGGCATCCGGCGAGGCGAGGATCCGCGCTATCTGCATCTCGACGCGTGCTTCAGCCGATGCGCGGCATGGGACCGCACCCGGGGCTGGCGTAACAGGATCAAGGTCTCTCAGGGCGGAGAACGCAGCGTTCGTGGATCTGCTCATAGCAGCAGCTCGGTTTCTTCGAGCGGCGAGTGACCCAGGGCAATCGCTCTCGCCAGAACGGACGCGGCCACCGGGGCGTCGTGGCGTGGCGTGCGCGTACGGTCCTGTGCACCCGAACTCGTGGCCAGGTTGGCCCGCGCACGGTGTAACCGCCTCCGATACGCGGAGACCGAGCATCCGAGAACCGCCGCACCTTCGGCGGCAGGGAGTTGTTCCCACGCGGCCAATCGGAGGATCTCCCGCTCGCGGGGCGAGAGGGAATCGAACGCATGCGCGACCGCGCGCACCTGATCCATCGCGTCATCGGAGCTTGGTGCGACGCCTGCACCCGAGTTGCCCTCGAGCAACGCTGATTGGAGCCGAAGCGCCTTGGCTTGGCGCCGGCGGAGATTCGCAATCTCGTACAGCGCGACCCGGAACAGCCATGGGACGGCGGCGTCGGGCACCTCGTTGATGCGTCGCCATGTCACGAGGAAGGTGTCGGCCACGATGTCGTCGGCCAGATCTGCTCCCACGCGCCGGTACGCGAAGTCACGCACCCGCGAATGGTGCTCCCGGTACAACATCGTGAAGCGTCGGACCGGATCCATGTTCCCGTTACGTATCATCCCGACGGCGGCACCTCATGGGTCGATCGTGCACCGGGCATCACTCTAATTACGTCGGTGTGCGGGCAGTCATCACACATTCGCTTGAAACAACTGGTGGCCTCCATGGATAGAGTGGCTGATCATCGCGTCAGCCAGAACACCTGGAGTATTGCGGTCAGGAGGTTTGGCCCTTCTGGCTGCGATGCTGATTGCGGCGATGGTCACCATCTCCTGGGCCCCGAACCGGTCGCTCTCGAGTGTGTCGGGGCGGTTGCCGCATATTGCAAGTCTGGCGTCCCCCAACTCGGTGGTGCCGTTCGGCAGTGCATCCCTCGGCGTGAATGCGCTGGACAACCTCGCGGCGCCCATCGTCGGCCTGGCCGCCACCCCCGACGGCCAGGGCTACTGGCTCGTCGCCTCCGACGGCGGGATCTTCACCTTCGGCGATGCCGGGTTCTACGGCTCGACCGGTGCTCTCACCCTCAACAGGCCCATCGTCGGCCTGGCCGCCACCCCCGACGGCCAGGGCTACTGGCTCGTCGCCTCCGACGGCGGGATCTTCACCTTCGGCGATGCCGGGTTCTACGGCGCAGAAGGGGGAGCCCAGATGGCTGCGCCAGCTGTCGGCATGGCGGCCACACCCACCGGGAATGGGTACTGGCTGGTCTTCGGGAGCCAGCAACGTCCGCTGGCCGGGAAAGTCGTCGGCATTGACCCGGGCCACAACGGACTGAACTACACCGCCCCGCAGGTCATCAACCAAACGGTCTGGAACGGGCAGGAGAACGAAGCGTGCGACACTACAGGCACGGCGACGGACAGTGGCTATAGCGAGGCCCAGTTCAACTTCAACGTCGCGACCTACCTGCAGGCGGACCTGGTGGCCGAAGGGGCCCACGTCGTGATGACCCGATCCGACAACTCGGGGATCGGCCCGTGCGTCACCACGCGTGCGGCCATCCTCAACAACGCCCACGCGGACGTCGCTGTCGACATTCACGCCGATGGTGGTCCCGCCAGCGGTCGGGGCTTCACCGTGCTCGAGCCCGTGGCGGACGGTCCGAACAGTGGTGTGATCGCTGCATCGGACACCTTCGCCGCATTGTTGCGCACCACGTTCCTCGCCGACACGGGTATGCCTCTCAGCAACTACGACGGGATCGATGGGTTGCAACCCCGCAATGATCTGGCCGGTCTCAATCTCACGACTGTTCCAAAGGTGCTCATCGAGACCGGCAATATGCGAAACGCCACGGATGCGGCGCTGCTCGTCACCCCGGCGTTCCAGCAAGCTGCCGCTTCAGCCATGGCACAGGCCATCACCACCTACCTCTCCGGTGCTTGAGTGTCCCCGCCTCGTGGTCCCGTCGGAGAGGTTCGTCTTCAGCCGCTCTGGCCGTAGGTGGTCGACCGGTCGGCGGCGCGAGCCTTCCCCACCGCAGTCACCGCGTGCCGCAGGTCTCGGATCAGGTAGGGCACGCTGGCCGCGCTACCGGCATGCACCGTTGCGTGGAGGGAGTCAGGCCGGTTCTGCCGGTCGAGGTACCAACCGTCCGATGCCAACCTTTCCCCGACGGAGAAGATGTCCAGCGCCGCCGGGTCCCGCGCTCCGAACGCCAACACGGTTGCCGGCGGATCTCCGCGCACTTCGAGGCCCTCGATCGACTCGATGCCCGCCCGCAAGGCTTGTGCGGCATCGTGCGCGGTTCGGGTGAGCTCGAGATACCCGTCCAGGCCAATGTACATCAGGGCGGCCCACGCGGCGGCGATCGGACCCGCCGGCCGGGTACCCGCCATGGTCGTCGACGCATAAAACCCTCCCAGCCAGTCACTGGTCGTGAAGACCTGGTGCCGGGCCAGCTCGTGCGTACGGTAGAGAACGACCGAAACGCCTTTGGACGCGTAGCCGTACTTGTGCACGTCGGCGGACATTGACGTGACGCCGGGAATACGGAAGTCGAACGGCTGGGAAAAGCGGCCGAGCCGGACGAGAAATGGCAACAGGAAGCCCCCCATGCAGGCATCGACGTGACAGAGGATCCCTCGTCGCAGGGCCAGCGCCGCAATGTCGGCAATGGGATCGACCACACCGTGGGGGTACGTCGGTGCCGAGCCCACCACCATGATGGTGGCGTCGGTGCAGGCCTCGTCGAATGTGGTGACGTCGACTCTGAGATCGGCGCCAACCGGGACCCGGATGAGTTCCACGTCGAAGTAGTCCGCCGCCTTGGTGAAGGCCGCATGCGCACTCTCAGCGACCACGATCTGGGGGTGCCGGATCCCGCGCTCGTGGCGTGCCACATCACGAGCCGTCTTCACCGCTTGGAGGAGGCTCTCGGTGCCACCCGACGTGAGGTACCCCTCGACACATCCGCCGCTCGTCGGCTCGTCGGCGCCGAGCAGGGTGGCCGTGTTCTTGACGATGTCGTGCTGCATGGTGCCGATGCTCGGAAAGGCGAGCACGTTCAGGCCGTTTTCGGCACTGTAGAGCGACAAGGCGTCTTGGAGGAGCTCGTGCACCTCGTCGCCGGCGGAGTACACCAGGCTGAAGACGCGGCCGCCCCGCCAATCCTGATCCCGTTGCTTCATGGCCAGCAGCTGCGCCAGAACCTCCTCGCGGGCGAGGCCGTGTTGGGGAATCGGCGTATGGGGAAGATCGTTCAACATGATCGTGCGCCCATCTTGATCGTCAGGGCGCAACGTCGCCAGCGCGGTAGTCCGGAACTGCGAGTTCGGCCCGTTTCCTCTGGTTCGACCCCTGGTGGCGGCAGGAAGCAGACTGGGAAGATGGTGACAGAGGCAGTGCCGAAGGGTGCCGAGGGATTCCTCGTCCCCCGTGCAGATCAGGAGTCCGAGGGATTCTGGGAAGGCACCGCTCTCGGAGAGCTACGTCTCCAGGCGTGCGGGTCGTGTGGCACCCTGCGCTTCCCACCGCGGGTCATGTGCCCCCACTGCCAATCCACGGAACGGATGTGGCGGCGGGTGAGCGGCACCGGGACCATCTGGTCGTTCGTCGTGTGCCATCCGCCGCTCCTTCCCGCATACGCCCCGTTCGCGCCGTACCCGGTGGTCACGGTGACATTGGACGAGGGGCCGGCCTTGCGCATGGTGGGCAATTTGGTCACGGGGCCCGACGGGGCCATCAATGAGATCGACCCGGCCACAATTGTCATTGGCGAGCCCGTGCGGGTGGTGTTCAGCAGGCGACGGGCCCCGGACGGCAAGGAGGTGTTCCTCCCGGCCTGGGTGCGCCCCACCGACGTTCCCGAGGCGGAAGGCGCAGAATAAGGCCGCAAAATAGGGTCTTTCTCCCCTCGTTATGGAGGATCCTCGTCATTAACCTCACTGTCATGAGGGAAGATCAGAGATTCCGGGGCAGTCCGACCGCCGCAGGACGTCCCGAATCCGATGGTCCCGGGGAAACGGGCCAAGCGTGGCACGCACACGCCATGGTTGGTGCCGTCGGGGGATCGATCCTGGCCAACGCGGATGTCTCACGCGCCCAGGATCGCCGCCGCGAGAAGCGGCTCCGTCGCCTTCTGGCCGTTCTCAGTCTCGTATTGGGCTGGTTGGTGCTGCGCCTGGCCACGGGACACTGGCTCTTTCCCTCCGTTTCCATCCCGCCTTCGCTGGACCGCTGGCTTCCCGCCTTCGCCATCATCATTCTCCTGGCCGTCGTCATGATTGCGCCCTTCGTCGGGGCCGGCCGCTCACCTCACATGGTCATCCGCCCCGGCGAAACCGAGGTCGGGCTCGATGACGTCGTGGGCATAGACGGGATCAAGGCCGAGGTCGTTCGATCGGTCAACCTGTTTCTTTCCCACCAGACCTTTCGCGACTCCATGGGCGGTTCGGCTCGCCGGGGCGTCCTTTTCGAGGGTCCCCCCGGCACGGGAAAGACATTCGTGGCCAAGGCGATGGCCAAAGAGGCGCAGGTGCCCTTCTTGTTCGTTTCGGCTTCGGCCTTCCAATCCATGTACTTCGGGCAGACGAACCGCAAGATCCGTTCCTTCTTCAAACGGCTGCGCAAGTATGCGCGCACCGAGGGCGGCGCCATCGGCTTCATCGAAGAGATCGATGCCATCGGGGGAGCACGACGTGGACAGGGAAACGGGTCCAGCGAAGGCATCACGGGTGTGGTGAACGAGCTCCTCGTGCAGCTGCAATCGTTCGATACACCCTCGCGCGGCCAACGGATCCAGAACGCCTGGATCGACATCTTCAATCGCTACCTGCCCGAGAGCATGCAACTGCGCAAGCCATCGCCCGTGCCGGCCAACGTGCTGGTCGTCGGGGCCACCAATCGCAAGGACGATCTCGATCCCGCGCTGGTCCGTCCCGGGCGTTTCGATCGCTCCATCTACTTCGGGCTGCCGGGCCGTTCGGCCCGGGCCGACATCGTGGCCTACTACCTCGGGAAGAAGGCGCACGGCGACGACCTGGACGAGTACGACGCGGTTGATCGCGTCGCTGGAATGACGTCTGGGTATTCGCCTGCCGCACTGGAACGCCTGTTGGACGAAGCATTGGTCATTGCACTCACCCATGGCCGCACGGCCATGATCATGTCGGACGTGGCGGAAGCGAAAATGCTCGTCGAGTTGGGTGTGACGGACGTCACGATCTATACCCCCGAAGAGCGGGTGCGCGTGGCCACCCACGAGGCGGGACACGCCACGGTCGCCTATTTCCTGGGCCGGAGTCGCCAGTTGGACGTCCTGTCGATCGTCAAGCGACGCGACTCTCTCGGCCTGCTCCAGCACTCGGACACAGAGGAGCGCTTCACGCAGCGACGCGACGAGATGAACGCCCTGTTGCAGATAAGCATGGGCGGACTTGTGGCCGAGGAGCGGTGGTTCGACGAGGTGTCGACCGGCCCGGCGGGAGATCTGTCGGCCGCCACCACGTTGGGTGCGCAGATGATCGGGGCCTGCGGAATGGGTGAGTCGCTGATCTCCATAGCGGCCGCGGGCAACGGCATTTTCAGCGGAGGACTGGTGGAGAAGGTCCTGGCCGACGAGCAGGCACGCGCCGAGCTCGACGCGCTGCTCTCGTCATCGCGGCATGCCGCGATGACGATCGTCACCGAGCACGCGGTGGTGGTGGAGGCCCTGCGCGATGCCCTCCTCGACCGGGACGAGCTGGTCGGGAGCGAGATCACCGACGTTATCGCCGGCTGCTTGCTCGAGGTCACCGACCAGAGCTGATTCGGATGTCAGCGGGGACGGAGGGGTGAACCTCCGAGCACCCTGACCACGAATCTCCGCAATCGACCAGGCTCCCGGGCCCGTGCGGCCGCTCGTGCCTCGGCCTCGTGCCCCCGGGAGAGGGGACCCCCGAGGCGCCAATGCATATCCATCCCGTCACGTGGATAGCGCACATACTGGCGCGTTGGTGGAAGGTTTTTCTTGGGCTTTCGAGGCCGCTTGCCCGAGGTACCCACCGAACCCTGTCAGGACGTGAGGTGGACGGTGTCGTTGAAGCCCCGGAGGATCCATCTCTCCGGTGTCAGGAGGAGGCGGGCGATCGCGGTGTTATCGGACATGAGGAAGGCGAACGGTCTGGAGCCGGTGGCCAGCGCGAGAGCTTCGCCGATGGCGGCCCCGTGGGAGAACGCGACCACACGAGCGCCCGGGTGCGACATGGCGATCCGCTCGATGGCCCCCCGGATGCGGGTGGAGAAGGCCTCGGTTGACTCCGCACCCGGGACGACATCCCAGCGCTCCTCCGTCAACATCTGCACCGCCACCGGATCGGCGTCGACGACCTTCTGCCGGAACAGGCCCGCTTCCCATTCGCCGAGGAATACTTCCCGCAGATCAGGTTCGATCCGCGGGGCGAGGCCCGTCAACCGGATCAAGGGAGCCGCCGTTTCGACGGTCCGCCGCAAGGTAGTGACGTAGAGCGCATCGAACGTCAGGCGAGCAAGCCGTTCGCACACCAGTTCGGCCTGTTCGCGCCCGATGTCGGAGAGTGGCGGGTCGCCTTGGCCCTCGATCAGCTCGAAGTCCTCTCCCTCGACGGCGTCGGCCGACGCGCCGTGGCGGACCAGGAACAACTCGGTCGAACCCGGAGGCCCCTCGTAGGGCACCTGACTGAATCTCCGGGGGATCGACATGTGGTCCGAGTGTAGGAGACGTCAAACTCGGATTGCCGCCAGGCTCATCGAAGTTGCGGCGGCACCTCGTCGTCGTCGACGACCTCGACGTCAATGATGGTCGGATCATTTTCGGGCGACGGCTGAGACCCCCGACCGAATCCGGGGGCAGAGTTCTGCCCGTCGCCGCCGAAAATGTTGAAGAACGCGCCGGAACCCCCCGGTCCGGCCCCGAAGTTGACCTGCAGCCTGTGTCCGGCCTCGGGGCCGAGCGCGTCCCACAGGGGAATAGCGCGCCGATGGACCATGTAGTTCTGCACGCCATAGGTCACCGCGAGATACAGGAGGAAACTGGCCGCTTCCAGATTGCCGGCCCCGACATCCTGCGCCCCGACCCCGCTCACGAAGTGCAAGGCGAACGACACAATCCAGAGCCCCAGGGTGAGCCCCGTTCCCTGGCGCACGACCCAATTGTTGGACGTCCAGATCCGGACGGTGAGGGCCCGAACAACACCGAGCAGCAGCGCACCCGCGACAAAGGTGGCCAGCACCCAGAGGTAGGCGCCGTGCGAGGGGTGATGCGAGCTGGTGTAGCTGAGCACGTCGATCAACCCGATGATGCCCACCACAATGGGGAAACGCAGGCTGAGCACGCGCGGCACCGGCCGGATCCGGCGTTGCCGGCTCAGTATGTACAGTGCGAAGAGCACTCCGAGCGTGATCGAGAAAAACATCGCTTACCACCTTATGGGTGAGACGTTGGGCTCGGGCCTCGGCTCGTGCCTCGTACCCGGTTTTCTCGATCGACAAGCCCTTCAAGGGGCGAGGAGCGGGCCCACCTCGGCGCCGAAGGCCTCCGTTTGCTGGCAGAACTCCTCCGCCGAACGCGCCATGAAGCGAACCTGGAGATGGTTGACGCCCAGGGCGACGAGTTCGCGCAGCGAAGAGGCGATCTCGGCCGGGCCGCCCTTCAGCACGTAGCCGGGAAGCTCCCAATCCCCCGTGACCCCCGCCAGATGGATCGGTTCGACGATGGTGCCGATATCGAGTGGGGCGCCCCCGCGGAGCTCCTGGCGGAGAGCACGGAGGCGTGCGATGTGGTCGGGAAGATCGCGGCGCCGTGTTCCCTGGGGAAGCCACCCGTCACCGAAGGCGGCGGTGCGGCGGAGGGCGGCCGCCGACGAGCCGCCGATCCAAATGGGTGGCCGGGGCTGGCGCACCGGACGGGGCGAGAGCCCCAGGCCGTTGGCGGGGAAGCGGGGGCCGGGAAGCTCGGGAAACTCGGTGGTGAAGGCGCGTGCGAGGGCGGAGACGGCCTCGTCGGTGTGCCGTCCCCGATCGGCAAACCCGCCTGTGAGCAGTTCGTACTCTTCGGGCACATGGCCGGAGCCGACGCCGACAATGAGTCGCCCGCCGGAGAGGAGGTCCAGCGTCGACAACTCCTTCGCCGCTCGTAGCGGGTGGCGCTGCGCCAGGACGAGGACGTGTGACAGCAGGTGGGTACGCGTCGTGAGCGCGGCCAACCAGCCCAGGGTGGCCGTGGTGTCGTACCAGGTCGTACCCATGGCGTCGGACAGCCGGGCAGGTATGGCCGTGTGGTCGCACACGCCGATGTAGAAGAAGCCGGCCTCGTCTGCCACGCGTGCGATCTGCGCCAGCTCGGCTGGACCAGCGTGCTTCTCCCAAGGTGCGACGTACAGCGTCGATTGTGACTGGATCGGGAGCTGCATGCCGTAGACCACCTGTCCCTCGGGAACGGCACGCACGACGTCGGTGGGGTACATGGAGGGGTCAGCCATCAGTAGTGCATGGCGACGCCGCCGTTGGGGCTCAGGAGCTGCCCCGTCACGAAACTCGACGCGTCTGACGCCAGGTACAGGACGCAATACCCGATGTCCGACGTACGGCCGACCCGCCGCAGCGGTGTGAACTTCGCCATAGGCGTGAGCACGGCCGCCTTGGCCTCTTCGTCGATCGTCCCGTCGGGCCTGGTGTAGTAGCGCGCCGTCATGTTTGTCGGCACGTAGCCGGGTGCGACGGTGTTGACACGCACACCGTGCCGGCCGACCTCGACCGCCATCGACTGGGTGAGCTGGGCCACTCCCGCCTTGCAGATGGCGTACGCGCCGACGCCGGGTGCAGGGGTGAGGACCGCGGCCGAGGCCATGTTGATGATGCTCCCCGCGCCGTGCTCCACCATGACCCTGCCTGCGGCCTGGCATCCGTAGAGCACCCCCTTGAGGTTGACCGAGAGGATGCGATCGAATTCGTCGGGGTCGAGATCGATGATGGAGCTGTCGATCATGATCCCGGCGACGTTGCACATGATGTGCAGCGCGCCGTGCATCCCGACGGTGCGCGCCACCAGCTCGGAGAGCGCGCCGCGTGCGGCGGCGTCCACCTGTGCGGGCTCGGCTGCGCCGCCGGCGCCGAGGATCCTCTCCGCGGTCTCCTCTGTCCCGCTCAGATTGATGTCGGCGCACACCACGAAAGCCCCGGCCGCTGCCAGGACCTCCGCCGTGGTGCGCCCGATGCCTCCGCCTGCCCCCGTGACCACGGCCACCCGGCCGGTCAGATCGAAGGCACCGTGCACGCTTTCGGTGGTTTCCACGGCCGCACCTTATGCAGTCAGACCCTCCACTGCGAGCAGGGCCCGCTTCATGGGGAGACCACCGCCGTAGCCACCGAGACCGTTGCTGGCAACGACGCGATGGCACGGGACGATGATGGGGACCGGATTCCTCCCATTGGCCTGCCCCACGGCGCGGGGGCCCTTGGGCCGGCCCACCCGCCGGGCCAGCTCGCCATAGCTGATGGTCGTCCCGTAGGGGATTCTCGAGAGCTCGGCCCAGACCTGCTTCTGGAAGCTGGTCCCGTCGAGCTCCATCGGGATGTCGAACTCGGTTCGCTCCCGGGCGAAATATTCCTCGAGTTGCGTCGCAGCGTCCTTCAAGACCGGTGGCGCGTCGTGGTCGCTACTTCCGGCGAGCTTCGTTTCGTTGGGCAGCCATATGCCGATGAGCACGTCCCCGGCGCTCTCGAGGACGAGTCGTCCCACCGGGGTGTTCATCGGCATGGTGCATGCGGTCGTCGTCATGCTGCATCGCGTCCTCTCAGTGATCTCTTCGTTGCGTGCGTGTCGGGTGATGGAGGAGTGCCCCCGGGCGCCCTGGCCAGCGGCGCCTGCCCTTCGGGCATGGCCCACATATGGACCATGGCGTAGCTCCGCCACGGTCGCCATGCTTCGGAGAGCAGGCTCAGGCGGCCCGGGTCATCGGGCAGGCCCAATGCCTGCGCCGCCTTCCTGATGCCGAGGTCGGTCGGCATGAAGGCGTCGGGGTCGCGCAGGGCGCGCAGGGAGACATACTCGGCCGTCCACGGCCCGATACCGGGTAAGGCCACCAATGAAGCCCGCAACTCGAAGGGATCCGCCCCGGGGTCGATGACCACGGTACCGTTGGTGACGGCTTCGGCCAGTGCGACGAGCGCGCGGCGGCGACCACCGGGCATGGAGAACGTTGCCGGGTGCTCCTCGGCCAGGGCGATGAGCGCGGCTGGCGTCGGAAAGAGGTGCGTGATCCCACCGATCGGTTCAGGGAGCGGGTCTCCGGCCGCGGCGACCAAGCGCCCCACGATCGTACGAGCACCGGACACGGAGACTTGTTGCCCGATGATGGCGCGTGCCGCGAGCTCGAAGCCGTCGGTCGTGCCGGGAACCCGGCGTCCGGGGTGTGCCCCGACGAGCACCCCGAGGAGCGGGTCCTCTTCGAGTGCTTCGTCGATGGCCACCGGGTCCGCGTCAAGGTCCAGCAGCTGGCGGCAGCGCGAGACGGCGGAGGTGAGATCGCGCAGATCGGAGAGACGGAGATCCGCGTCGACGAATGCCGGTCCGCCGCCGTCGCTGCCGGCTGCAGCGAGGGTCACCACGCCATAGCCGTGCGCAAGCCGCATGCTGCGGCTGTAGCTCGATGTGACGACCGCTTCGATTCCCGGAACGGCACGTGAGCCGAGGAAGCCGAGCACCGACGCCGGGCTGAAGGGACGTCGGCAGGCCAATCGCAATCTGATCTCCTGGGTCGCAGCGTCAGTCCCATGGTCTCTGCGGTGGCGCACGGCCGCCGCAGAGACGCGCGCCCGTAACCCCCGGGGGGTTTCGGCGAAGACCTGCTGCAGAGTGGCATTGCATTGGCGCACGCTGGAGAACCCGGCCGCGAAGGCCACGTGGGCCACGGGAAGGGTGGTCGTCTCGAGCAGGATGCGCGCGGTCTGGGCGCGCTGGCCCCGGGCGATCGCCAGCGGTCCCGTGCCCACCTCGGCCGTGACGAGGCGGTTCAGTTGGCGGACGCTGTACCCCAGCCGACGGGCCAGCCCCTCCACTCCCTCGCGGTCAACCGCCCCATCCCGTATGAGCCGCATGGCTCGAGCGGCCACGTCGGCCCGTGTATTCCACTCCGGCGAGCCGGGCGTGGCATCGGGACGGCAGCGCAGGCAGGCGCGAAAGCCCGCTTGTTGGGCCGCCGCCGCAGATGCGTAGAAGCGGACATTCTCACGCTTGGGTGTGCGGGCGGGGCAGCTCGGTCGACAGTAGATCCCGGTCGATGTCACGGCCAAAAAGAAGACACCGTCGAATCGGGCGTCCTTGCTGTGGGCCGCTTGGTAACACCGTGCAGGATCTTCGATCACCCCTGCATGCTGTCACGCGTGCGGTTCCATTACTGGCGGGAATCGGACATCAGCGTGGGTCCGGCTGCGACGAGTTCAGAATCGGGGGCGCCGCGCCTGGGCGAGCACCAGTTGCCGGTGCGTGGTCGCGTCGCCCCAGGCCTTGGAGAGAGCCCAGGTCCGCTTCAGGAAGAAGTGGAGGTCGCACTCCCAGGTGTAGCCGATGGCCCCGTGCACCTGGAGCGCCACCCGTGCGGCCAGTTCGGCCGCTTCCGACGCCATGGCCTTGGCCATGGAAGCGTCGTGCGAGACCGTCGGCTGCGCGGTGGCCAGGGCCCAGGCGGCGCGGTAGGCGACCGGGCGAGCAAACTCGAGCTTGACCCGGGCGTTGGCCAGGAGGTGCTTGACCGCTTGGAAGCTCCCGATGGGCTGGCCGAACTGGTGGCGCTCTTTGGCATGGTCGGAGGCCAGCGTGATCATGCGATCAGCCAGACCGTTCAAGAGCGCGGCCGAGCCGGCCGCGCCGCGATCGGCCATGACACCGACGCTGGCCTCGGCAGCCACCCCGTAGGCCAGCAGCGTGTCTGCGGACAGCGGCCAGTACACGGTGGCGACATCACGTGCCGGATCGAGCGTCGGGGTGGCGTTGGTGGTGCAGGCTGCGGCCGGCACGGCGTGCAACTGCCAGCCAGAGTCCGGGTCGCGGCATGCCAGGAGGTACACGGTGGCGTCGCGCGTCCCGACGACGCGCGGCGTGCACAAGACGCCGGCGGGGGAGACGGTGGTGGGCGAGGAAGGTCCCGCCGGTCCGATGTCGATGCCACCCACAGCAAGAGGGGCATTCCCTTCGAGGAGCGCCCGAAGTGCGTCGGCCGCCGGGAGCGCAGGCAGCAGGGCGGCCAGCATGGGCGCGGCCAGGCCGGCCGTTTCGAGCAGTGGTTCGGGCAGGGCCGACCATCCGGCCTCCTCGAGTACCCCGACGAGCTCGGTGTCGCGCCGACCGAGTCCGTGAGCCGCCACCGGCACCAGTAGGGCGGGCGCCCCCAGCTGCGCCAGCATGGTCCAACGGCTGGCGGCCATGGTCGACCTCACCTCGGGTGCGGCTTCGTTGAAGGCGCGCAGCGCGCGCAGCGGAAACGCGCGCGCGAGCGCCTGGCGGACGGTCTGGCGCAGCTCGAGTTGCTCGTCGCTGAACGAGAAATCCATGCTCAGCTTCTGGGCAACCCGAGCATGCGCTCGGCCACGACGTTGCGCTGGATCTCATTGGTCCCGGCGTAGATCGGCCCAGCCAGCGCGAAGAGATAGCCATCGAGCCACTCCCCGGGAAAGCCTGCGTCGAGGAGCTCGGCTTCGGAGCCCAACAAGGCGAGGGCGGCCTCATGAATGGCCAGGTCTGTTTCGGACCAAAAGATCTTGTTGCAGCTGGCTTCGGGACCGACGGTATGTCCACGGGCCACCTTGCTCGCCGTCCAGTACGTCTGCAGCTTGTAGGCCTGCGCGTCGATGTAGGCCCGTGCCACCGCATCCGCCGCCGCGGCCGGCGCACCTCGCTGATCGAAGAGCTCGATGAGCCTGGCCGCCGCTTCGGTATAGCGGGCCGGGCTACGCAGACTGAGCCCGCGCTCGCTGCCGGCGGTGGACATGGCAACCGACCAACCAGATCCTTCGGCGCCGAGCACCTGGCTGTCGGGGACCTCCACGTTGTCGAAGAAGATCTCGGCAAAGCCGGTCTCACCGTCGATCTGGGGTATGGGTCGCACGGTGACCCCGGGGGAGTCCAGGGCCACGAGGAAGTAGGTCAGACCCCGGTGCCGCTCGGCCTCGGGGTCGGTGCGGAAGATCCCAAAGCACCATTGTGCGAAGGCACCCCGGCTGGCCCAGGTCTTCTGACCGCTGAGGAGCCAGCCGTCCCCACTGGTGGTGCGGACGGCGCGTGAGCGGATGGCGGCCAGGTCGCTGCCGGCATCGGGCTCGGACCAGCCCTGGCACCAGATCTCCTCACCGGCGGCCATCGGGGGCAAGAAGCGCACCTTCTGCTCCGCAGTCCCGTACTCGAGCAGGGTCGGACCCAAGAGGAAGATGCCGTTCTGGCTCACCCTTTTGGGCGCCCGGGCGCGGTAGTACTCCTCTTCGAAGACGAGCCACTCCATGATCCCGACGCCCCGGCCGCCGTACTCGACGGGCCAGCTCACGACGGACCATCTGTCCGCGAACAAGGTGGCCTCCCACGCCTGGTGGGCTTCGAAGCCGGCTGCCGTGTCGAGCGAGGGGAGCCGCTCGGGGGGGACATGGGTCGTCAGCCATGCCCGCGCCTCGGTCCGGAATGCCTCGTGGTCGGCGCCGAAGGTGAGGTCCATGTGCCGCGAATCTGGCACAACGTAGGCCGAAATGCCAGGTTGGCGAGGCTCGGGCCTGGTCGGCGCGCCACGAGGAAGGACGACCGCTGCTTCTGGCAGTCCGCGGCGATCGGGGCCACAATGGCACCGGTATGCCCCAGGCCGTCATTGTCGATGCCGTACGGACCCCGGTGGGTCGCCGAGGTGGCCGCCTTTCCGGATGGCATGCGGTCGACCTGGCTGCGCAGCCTCTCAAGGCGTTACTGCGCCGCAACGATCTCGATCCCTCCGAGATCGAGGATGTGATCATGGGCTGCACCATGACGGTGGGCGAGCAGGCCATGAACATCGCTCGCAACGCGGCGCTGGCGGCCGGGTTCCCCGACTCCGTGCCCGGGACCACGGTCGATCGCCAGTGTGGATCGGCACAGCAGGCGATCCATTTCGCAGCCCAAGCCGTCATGTCGGGGGCCATGAATATCGCGATCGGGGCGGGCGTCGAGTCCATGAGCCGGGTCCCCATCGGTTCGACGACCGACCCCGGCCCCGGCGAGGCGTACGGGCCGCTGTACCTGGAGCAGTTCGCGTTGATCCATCAGGGCCGGTGTGCCGAGGACATCGCGCAACGGTGGAAGATCACTCGGGACGAGATGGATCGGCTGGCGTTGCGCTCGCACGAGCGGGCGGCGCGCGCCACCGACGAGGGTCGATTCAGGAACGAGATCGAGCCGCTGGCCGCCCGGGTGCATCCCGACGTCCCGGGGGCGGCCGATGTCACAGGAATGCTGGACAGTGACGAAGGTGTCCGCCGCGACACGTCGCTGGAGAAGCTCGCCGGCCTGCGCCCGGCCTTCTTCGAAGAGGGAACGGTGACCGCCGGGACCTCGTCGCAGATCTCCGACGGTGCCGCCGCCGTGCTCATCATGAGCGAAGAGGCGGCGGAGGCACTCGGACTACGCCCCCGGGCCCGCTTCCACACCTTTGCCGTGGCGGCCAATGACCCGCAGATCATGCTCACGGCACCGATTCCGGCCACGGCGATGGTGCTGGCCAAGTCCAAGCTGAAGCTCGAGGACATCGACCTCATCGAGATCAACGAGGCCTTCGCGTCGGTGGTCATCGCATGGGAGAGGGAATTCCACCCGGATCCCGACAGGGTGAACGTGAATGGGGGTGCCATCGCCATCGGCCACCCGACCGGCTGTTCGGGGGCGCGGCTCATGGCGACGTTGCTCAACGAACTCGAGCGCACCGGTGGCCGCTACGGGTTGCAGACGATGTGCGAAGGCGGAGGCCAGGCCAACGCGACCATCATTGAAAGGTTGGACTGAGCACCCGTCATCGGCCCCAGGGTCCCCGCCCTCTTTCGAGGTCAATTCCGATCGGGCAGGCGAGGGAAACCGGACGGGATATTCGCTGGCAGAGTGACGTTTCTCCACCTGCGGGCGCGGGAGCGGGGCAGCCGACATGCGGGTTATGGAGCGTCCGGAGGATTGAAACCTCGGTGTTCGGGGTATTGGGCGGGGGACGCCAATTGCGAGTTGTTGACGTCTATTTTCCGGCAGTCCGGGAAATAGTCAGAGCGTCCAATGTGGTCGCCCCGAGGAGTAAGAGTCTGAATGGAGGAAGCATGCTGGCAACCGATGTACGGGAAATCAGCCACAACGGAAATTCTGTGATGAGTGCAGCTGCATCGATGGCGGTGCACAGCGACAACGGCACCGATTCCGATGAGGTGCTGAAGGCCCTCGGCGAGTTGGATGCCGTGCTGAAAGAGAACGCCGAACGCGAGCGTGTGCTCTTCCAACGAATCGCCGACGTGCGCCTCGCTCGCGAGAACGGGCAGGACTGGAAGGCAATTCTCGCCAACGAGGATGAGCCCAGCACGGTGCAACTCGTGAGCACGATCCTGCGCCGTCAGTCAGAGGCCAGTGGGTACCTCCGTCGTTCACTGGTGGTCGCCCTGCGTGCCGAAGGCCAGAGCATCCCCAGCATCGCCCACCTCTTCGGTGTTACCCACCAGCGGGTGTCGAATCTGCTGCGGCGGGTTGCACAGGGCGGCAACACACCCTCGGAGTGACGCGCGCGGGCATGACCCCGGGGTCAGGCCCAGCGCTCCAGGACGTGGCTCGCCTCGGACATGACGTCGTCGATGATGTCCTGCACACTCGGTAGGCCTTCGATGAGTCCCACGACCTGACCCGTCGGGAGCACCCCCACCTCGGGTCGGCCGCCCACCAGCGCGGCCTTGGTCATGATCGGCGCGTTGGCCGCCATCACGACCTGAGACCAGGTGAGCCCGCCGCCCTTCTTCATGGCGCGCCCTTCTCGCAGCAACGCCACGAGGGACGTGCCCGTGTCACGACGGAACTCGTGCGCGCTGCGCAGGGCACGCGGGAGCGCGCGCGGCCAGCTCTGTGCGTCGAGGCGGTCGACGAATTCGGTGCGCACCAGCCGCTGCGGGGCACCGTCGACCTTGGTCGTCACCACGGTGCCGGTGACGGGTGTCTCCAGGTACGTCTCCTTGACGGCATCGGGAACACGGCTCTCGGCCGAGAGAAGGAAGCGCGTGCCCATGGCAATTCCCGAGGCGCCGTAGGCCAGCGCGGCGACCAATCCCCGGCCACTGAAGAATCCACCCGCTCCGATCACAAGGACCCGGTCGGCGACCGCATCGACGACCTGGGGCAAGAGGAGTGAAGTGGGCACGGTTCCGGTGTGCCCACCTCCCTCGCTGCCCTGCGCGATGACCGCATCGACGCCCCATTCGGCCACCTTCTCTGCATGGCGACGGGCGCCGATGGTGGGCATGACGAAGAGGCCGGCCTCCTTGCAGCGCATCACCAGCGTCGGGGTCGGCGCCTGGGCGAAGCTGGCCACCCGCACACCCGTCTCGATCATCAACGCAATGCGGTCCGTCACGTCGGCCACGTCGGTGCGGAGGTTGACCCCGAACGGTTCCGTCGTGCGGGCCCGGACCTCTGCGATGGCCGACGACAGCTCGTCGAGCGACATGGTGGCCGACGCCAGAATTCCCAGGCCTCCGGCGTTGGCCGTGGCCGCCACGAGGCGAGGACCGGCCACCCACCCCATGCCCGTCTGGACAATGGGATAGCGCACGCCGACGCGGGCACAGAACTCTGTCTGCAGGGCGCGGTGGTAGGTGGTCAGCGCTTCACGTCTCGATCTCTGAGAGACCCCGGGTCGAGCACGGTGCGGAGCAGCTGGAGCTCTGCGGCGGTCGGGGCGCGGGTCTCTTGCACGTCGTCAGGGATGGAAAGCGTGAACGATGTGGCGCGCACGATCTCGTCAACGCTGACCCCGGGATGATACGAGCGCACGCGCATGGAGCGATCGGGGGTGTCGAAATCGAAGACGCCCAAGTTCGAGACGACGCGGCGCACGTCGTGGAACCGGGTGGCGCCTGCCCCGGCTGCCGCGGCGCGTGCATACCCCACCCCGCTGACCACGTCGACGTGCTCGACGAAGCTGCGCACGCTGTGATCAGGAACCCAGTAACTGGTCGGGTGGTTGACCGAGTTCCCGGGCGCGCCGCGTACGCCGATCAGTTGCACGTCCGGGTGGCGGTGGTCGCCGATCGCCGAGATGTTCTGGTTGCCCGACCGGTCGATCTGGCTGGCCATCATCATGATGTGCCGGCGACCCGACCACACCACGTCGAAGACGCTGCGGTACGGCATCGCCGCCTCGCGGACTACGTCGGCCGGCCCGGTGGTGATGGGCGGTGCTCCGACCATGAGCGCCGCCTCACCGTCGGTGAGCACGAGGTCGGGGGCAAAGGTGGACTTGGCCAAGCGGGCGCCCAGCGACGGAATAGTGCCGAAGGGGCTGGCCATGATCTCCCCGGCCCCTCGCCACGTGTCGGCGCAGGCAATGACGCACGACTCGGCGCGGGTGCACGGCTGGCCGTTCGGGCGCAACGGCGTCACGACGAGCGCCGTTGCGCCACGCGGGCCTGATATTCATCCTCGGTCACGTCGATATATCGGAGGGAGAAGGCCCCCCAGCCGGCGGGGTCACCGGCCGACCCGGCGTACTCCTTCTGAAAAGATTCATCGCGCCCGTAATCGGGCGGGTTGGCGGTGAAGTGTGCGCCCCCGGGGGTCTCCGCCACGCCGTCGGTCAGCATCCGATGGATGACGACGGCGCTGAGTGGTCCCTCGTCGGTCAGCCGCCCGTTCTCCACAATGCGTTCGGTCGTGAGGAAGCGGCGCTCGGCCGCCCCGAGAAAGAGCGGATCGAAGAAGGGGTCTGGACCCAGGATCTGGCCGTTGCCGGCCGTATCCGCCCGGTTGGTGTGGACGACAGCCGCATCGAGGCGCAGCGCCGGCATCGCGACCAACTCGACGTGTGCGTCGGACGGATCATCAACATAGGGGCTGTCCGCCCCGTACGGCGAGCGCACGAGACGCAGGTCCGGGTTGACGGTGAGCACGTCGGAGCCCAAGCCGGCACGTGTGGGCAGGAACGGCACCCTCCAGGCAGCCGCCTGGAGTCCCTGGAAGAACATGCCCTCGTCGAGTTCCATGACGTCGACCCGACCCTCCTGCCGGGCTGCCCGCCAGTGCGGGTCCAGAGCGATGGAGTCGAGCGTGACGAACGCACAGACGACCTTCTTCACCTTGCCGGTGGCGCAGAGCAAGCCGACATCGGGACCGCCGTAGGCGACGAGGGTGAGGTCACGCAGGTCCGAACGGCACAGGGCACGTATGAGCGCCATGGGCTTGCGCCGTGACCCCCAGCCACCGATGCCGATGGTCATGCCCGAGCGAAGTTCCGCCACGATGTCGTCCACGGTGGTGCGCTTGTCGGCCATGCTTGCTTACCTCGTCACTTCGTCGTATCCGCGTCGCGCTTCTCCACGAAGGCGTCTCGTTGCTCATCGGCCACGCCCCGCACGTGGAGCTCGTAGGTGAACCCTTGCTCGAAGCGATAGCTGCGCTTGACGTCGACGGGATCGATGCCGTTGAGCGACTCCTTGGCCCGCCTGATGATGGTCGGGCTCTTGGCGGCGATCTCGCCCGCCAGCGCGAGCGCCCGCCCTCGCAGCTCATCGAGGGGGACGACCGCCGCCACCGAGCCGAAGGAGGCCAATTGGGCGGCCGAGATGGCCTGGGCGGTATAGACCATCCGGCGCATGACGTGTTGCGGCACCAGGCGGGCCAAATGGGTGGCGGCTCCGAGGGCTCCCCGGTCCACCTCGGGCAGGCCGAAGGTGGCGTCGTCCGAGGCGATCACCATGTCGGCGTTGCCGACCAGACCGATGCCGCCGCCGAGACAGAAGCCATGCACGGCCGCGATGACCGGCACCTCACAGTCGTAGACAGCGGCGAACGCGGCTGCGCAACCTCTGTTGGCGCCGACCAGTGCGGCGTCGCCCTTGGCGGTGATCTCCTTGATGTCGACCCCGGCACAGAAGCCACGGCCCTGGGCCCGCAGGATCACGACCCGGTTGTCGGCGACCCGCCCGGCGGCGGTGACCGTGTCGGCGAGAGCGAACCACGCGTCCACGTCCAGCGCGTTGACCGGCGGATGGTCGATCACGACCTCGGCGATCCCGCGGTGCTCCTGGATCAGATGTACGGGCATGGTGCGTCGTTCGCTCCTTTACGACACCGCTCTGACCGGCAGCCAGAGCCCCCCGGAGAACCTAGTAGCCCTCGTCCCGATGTGGGGGGCCGGCGGGGGAGCAGGTGCCCTAGGGTGGCCCCCGTGGCGCAGCCGGCGTACGACTTCACCGACCACGTGGTGGTGGTGACGGGTGGCTCACGCGGCGTCGGAGCCGGCATCGTGGCGGCCTTCGTGGCGTCCGGCGCGACCGTGGTCACGTGTGGACGCAACGAGGTGGAGGTGCCCGGGGCCGTCTTCGTGGCCGCCGATGTCCGCCAGCCCGAGCAGGCTCAACTGGTCATCGACACGGCCGTCGGCCGCTTCGGTCGCCTCGACGTCTTGATCAACAACGTCGGCGGGTCGCCGGCGCGGTCGGCTGCAGATGTCTCCCCGCGCTTCCTCGAGGCGATCCTGGCGTTGAACTTGATGGCGCCCTTCTACTGCGCGCAGGCAGCCCAGCGGGTGATGTCGGGCCAAGAAGGCGGGGGCTCGATCGTCAACATCTCGAGCGTCTCGGGGTTGCGCCCGTCGCCCGGGGCTTCGATCTATGGAGCCGCCAAGGCCGGCCTGATCAATTTGACCGCCACGCTGGCCATCGAATGGGCGCCGACGGTGCGGGTCAATTGCGTGAGCGCCGGACTGCTGGAAACCGATGCAGGCGACGAGCACTACGGGGGGCCCGAAGGGCTCATTCGTGTGGCCAGGACCGTGCCGCTCGGACGCATGGGTCACCCCGAAGACGTCGCCGGGGCTTGCCTCTTCCTGGCCGGCACCGGATCCGGGTACATCACCGGATCCAATCTGGTGGTGCACGGCGGCGGCGAGTGGCCGGCGTATCTTGGAGCGCTGAAGGAGGACGGACCTGGCTGAACCGGTTCATCCCCGAGCTCCGATACTGGTACCGGGCCCCCCAGCTGCTAAACACAACCACCGTGAAATTGACCGTCCCCACAGAGACACGAGCTGGAGAGCGCCGCGTCGCGCTCGTCCCTGACGTCGTCAAGAAGCTCGTGGCCACGGGATGGGACGTGGTGGTGCAATCGGGCGCCGGCACAGAGGCTGCATTCTCTGACGACGCCTACGCCGGCGCCGGTGCCACCATCGCTCCCGACGCTGCCGCCGCTCACCAGGGCGCCGGGTTGGTCGTCCGCGTCAACGCACCTGACGGAGAGGCCGCCGACCTGGTTCCCACGGATGCGGTGGTGCTGAGCTTCTTTCAACCGGCGCAGTCGGTGGAAGCGCTGCGCATCCTGGCGGGCCGGGGGGTCACGGTGTTCAGCTTCGATCAGCTGCCCCGTATCAGTCGCGCCCAGGGCATGGACGCCCTCAGCTCGCAGTCCACCGTGTCGGGGTACCGCGCCGCCCTGACGGCCGCCGAGCACCTGGCCAAGTTCTTCCCGATGCTCATGACGGCGGCCGGTACGGTGCCGCCGGCCAAGGTGTTGATCATGGGTGTCGGGGTCGCCGGCTTGCAGGCCATTGCCACGGCTCGACGACTCGGTGCCGTCGTCAAGGCCTACGACGTGCGCGCCGCCGCCAAAGAAGAGGCCGAAAGCCTCGGAGCCACCTTCCTCGATCTGGGCGTCTCCGCCGAGGGGGCCGGTGGGTACGCACGGGAGCTGACAGAGGAGGAGCTGGTCCGCCAGCAGACTGCCCTGGCGAGCGAGGTGGCCGCCTCCGATGCCGTCATCACGACCGCCGCCGTCCCGGGCCGCACCGCTCCAATTTTGGTGACCGAGGCCATGGTGGACGGCATGGCACCAGGAGCCGTCGTGGTGGACATGGCGGCGGACTCGGGGGGCAACTGCGCCCTAACGCAAGCGGGCATGGTGGTCGACCATCACGGTGTGCACGTCGTCGGCATGGCCAACCCGGCCTCGGGCATGCCGACGCACGCCAGCTTCTTCTATGCCCGCAATGTGGCCAATGTGGTCGGCCTGATGGGCCCCGAGGGCGCTCTGGCACCTGATTGGGACGACGAGATCGTGTCCGGTATGTGCGTGCTGCGCCAGGGCAAGGCGACGTCGCCGGGGGCGATCGAGGTGCTCGGAGGTTCAGGAGAAGGGAGTGCTCCGTGATCGGTGCGGGAACAGTGCTGGCCCAAGTGGCAGGCGGAACGGGCATTGTCGAGTACCTGACCATCTTCGTGCTGGCCGCGTTCGTGGGTATCGAGGTCGTCTCGAAGGTGCCGAGCATCCTGCACACCCCTCTGATGTCGGGCTCCAACGCCATTCACGGCATCGTCCTCGTCGGCGCGCTGTCGATCATGGGCGACGCCCACGGCACCGCTCAATTGATCCTGGGCTTCCTGGCTGTCTTCCTGGCCACGCTCAACGTGGTCGGTGGCTTCGTGGTCACCGACCGCATGCTCGAGATGTTCAAGGCCAAACCCAACGAGCGCGCCGTCGCACAGACGAACACCGCCCAGACGAGCGAAGCCAAGGACACCGGAGAGCAGGCGTGACGACAGCAGTCACCGTGCCGTTGGCCACGGTCAGAGATCTGGTCTACCTCCTTGCCATTGCCGGATTCATCCTGGCCCTCAAGGGGCTGGGCTCGCCGAGGTTCGCCCGCCGGGGGAACCAGTTGGGAGCGGCCGCCGCGCTGCTGGCCGTTGCCATGACCTTCACCCTCCCGACGCTGCGGCATTCGGGGAAGAACCTCGTGCTGGCGCTGATCGCCATGGTCCTGGGCGCGATCGTCGCGGTGCCGGTGGCCCGCATGGTGAAGATGACCGCCATGCCGCAGCTCGTTGCCATCTTCAACGGGGTCGGCGGCGGCGCGGCGGCGCTGATCTCGATCATCGAGCTCTTGCACCTCCACTCCATGGGCGAGAAACCCGCGGTCTACGTCACGGCCGAAGTCCTCCTCGGTGTGCTCATCGGCTCGGTCTCCTTCTCGGGCAGTGCCATCGCATTCGTCAAGCTGCAGGAGTTGATCACGGGGCGGCCGATCACGTACCCGGGGCAACAGGTCATCAACGCGTTGGTGGGAGTCGCCATCGGCGCATTGCTCGTCGTGGCGCTCGTGACCGGCAATATCGCCTTCGTCTTCGTCATTCTGGGGCTCGCGCTCGTACTGGGCCTGATCTTCGTCTTGCCCATTGGCGGAGCCGACGTCCCTGTTCTCATCTCGCTGCTGAACTCGTTCACCGGATTGGCCGTTGCCGCGTCCGGATTCGTGCTGGACAACAACCTCCTCATCGTGGCCGGCACGCTGGTCGGCGCATCGGGCATCATCCTGACCCGCCTGATGAGTTCGGCCATGGGTCGCTCCTTGCCCAACATCCTCTTCAGCGCGTTCGGCGCGGTCATCACGGCCACCGGGGGTGAGGCGGGCGACGCCTCGCGTTCTGTGCGCACGGGTAACGCGGAGGACGTGGGTGTCCTGCTGGCGTATGCCCGCAAGGTGGTGATCATCCCCGGCTACGGCCTGGCCGCGGCCCAGGCGCAGCACACGGTGCGCGAGTTGGCCGATGCGTTGACGGCCAAGGGAGTCGATGTGTCCTACGCCATACACCCGGTGGCAGGACGCATGCCGGGGCACATGAACGTCCTGTTGGCCGAGGCCAACGTTCCGTACGACGAGCTCGAGGAGATGGACGAGGCCAATGCCGAGATGTCCACAACGGATGTGGCCCTCGTCGTCGGGGCCAACGACACGGTGAACCCGGCCGCCCACACGACTCCAGGCAGCCCCATCTACGGTATGCCGATCATCAATGCCGACGAGGCGCAGAACATCATCTTTCTCAAGCGCTCCATGCGCCCCGGCTTTGCCGGCATCGACAACGAGCTCCTCTACAACTCCAAGACCACGATGTTGTTCGGCGACGCCAAGGACACACTGCAAAAGCTGGTGGCAGCAGTCGCCGACGCCTGAGCGAGGCTAGTTCGGTGCGCCGGGTGTCGACCTGACGGAACACGCTCCGGGTTGCCCACTACGGTGAGACGCGGCCATGGACGACGAGGTCGATATCGACGCATACAGCGCACGCGGGACGCTGGAGATGCGCTCGCCCCGCCCGCTCCTGAGGGCGCAACGCGTCCTGCAGATCGCCCTCGGTCTGTTCTGGACACTCGATGCGGCCCTGCAGTTCCAGCCCTTCATGTTCTCCAAGAACTTCGTCCCGAAGTACGTCACCGCGAACGCCTCGGGGCAACCCGCTGTCATTCACTGGGCCATCACCAATGTGGGTCACTTCCTGGCCCCGCATCCCGCCGTGTGGAATTCCCTGTTCGCACTGACCCAGTTGGCCATCGGCGTGGGGCTCCTCGTGCGGCGGACCGTCCGGCCCGCGCTTGCCATCTCGTTCCTGTACGCGCTCGGTGTATGGGTGTTCGGCGAGGGACTCGGCATGGTCCTCACCGGCTCGGCGTCGGCACTCACCGGCGCACCGGGGTCGGTGCTGATCTATGCGCTCATCGGTCTCATGGCGTGGCCTCGCACGGCGACGGGGCAACGCGAGCCGGAACAAAGACGCGGCATCGCGTCGTCCGCTGCCGCGCAAGGAATTGGCGGGGCGTTCACGCCGCTGGCCGTGTGGAGTGGCTTCTGGACCCTTGCCGCCGTGTTGTTCCTCCTCCCGAACAATCGAACGCAGAGTTCGATAGCGAGTGCGATGTCCGGCATGGCACCGGGGAATCCGGGTTGGTATTCCCACTTCCTCGAAAGGACCGGCAACCACTTTGCCTCCGTGGGTACCCAGACGGCATGGGTGTTGGCCATCGTCTCCCTCGTCATTGGATTCGGCCCGTTGACGGCGCGCCGCCCGCAGGTGTTCTTGGTCGCGGGGGGTGTGCTCGCCGCGCTCCTTTGGATCACGGGGCAGGGATTCTTGGGTGGCGTCCTCACCGGGCATGGGACGGACCCCAACACCGCTCCGTTGATCGTCCTCCTTGCCTTCGCGATGATGCCCGGGGCCGGTATCGAGGAATCCGCATCCCGCCCGCCCCTCGTGTCCTTCGTGCGGCGGAACCCGGTCGTTGCCACGATCGGCTTCTTCTCCGTTGCTCTCGCGCTCGTCGTGAGCGCGGCGTATCCGGCACCGGCGCAGGAGACGGCGGGCACCGCCATGTCGGGCATGGTCGGCATGGCGGGCGGCTCGGCGTCGGGCGAACCCACGCTTACCACGGCATCGTGCACCGCAGGAAACTCCGGCACCGCCAGGTCGGGACTGGACCTGAACAACACGCCGTACATGATCATGAGTGGCAACGCGGGCATGAACATGAATGGTGCCGACGCCTCTGCCGCAGCCGGACTGAACACGACCAAGGCAAGCTGGAACTACACGGGACCCGCGTTGCCCATCGCACTCGCCCACAAGCTCTTGGCACAGGGAAAGAACGGGCCTGACGACATTCACATGGCGGAGACGGGGTGCGCCGCTGAACCGACCTTCTCCCAGGAGATCAACTCGACACAGTTCGTGCAGGCCACCAGCCAGGCCGTCGCACGCTATGACAACCTTTCGACCGCGGTGGCAGCCGGGTACGTCGCGGTGTCTCCGGTCGCCTACCCCGTGGTGTACTACGTGAACCCGAGCATCGAGGCGGCGAATGCGGTCGCCAAGCGGACGTTGAGCGCAGCGCACATCGACGGCCTGATCTATGCCCGGATCCCGTCGGGCCGCATGGTGTTGGCCGCCGCGCTGTACGTGTTGCCCTCGACGGTGCACAAGTCTCCGATGCCCTTCGGCGCCCTCGTGCAGTGGCATCAGCGCACGGCCGTCTGTGGGCCGCTCAACGGTTCGGCGACCACGTTGGACCTCACGGGCACGCCACCCTGTGGGACGGGCACGGTCCAGGCCCCGACGCCGTACATGACGATGGTGTGGCAGGTGCCGGTCGCAGGAGGCCCCACGGCCATTCAGCCTCCCGACATCCAGATTGTGGAGGCGGCGGTGATGCAGGCCACGACCTGAGGGGGAGCCCCCCGGTGGTGATTCATCCCTAAGTCTGAGGTCAGGGCGACGCAGCGTTCCTAGGCTGGGTAGATGCCAGTGTCTTCGCCTTCATCCTCAACGTCGCTTGTGGATCGGGGCATGTCCATGCTCCACCTCGATTTCGCCCCTTCCTCCCGCGCTCCGTCGGTAGTCCGGCTGGCGCTGGCCACGGTCCTCTCCATCGGCCTCTCCCTGCTGGCCGATGCGGCGTTGGTGGCCATCGGGACCAGGGTGTTCCCTACAACGAAGGGGTACGGCCACTTTCATTTCCAGAGTTACGCAAAGCTGACGATCATCGGCATCGTCATCGCCTGCGCGGCCTGGCCCATCGTCATCCGGGTGAGTTCGGCCCCGCGCTGGGTGTTCTTCCGGGCCGCCATCGTGGTCACCGCAGTGCTGCTACTGCCCGACGTCTACATATGGCACCAAGGCCAACCGGTGAGAGCCGTGGCGTTTTTGATGCTGATGCACCTGGCCATCGGGTTGATCACGTACAACCTGCTCGTGCACGTGGCACCACCGCGGAGGCAGGAGGCGCACCGCCGTTAGCGGGGGGCGATGGCGTCAACCTGCGCCAGAATCGCCGCGTCAGGCGACCATGCTCCCGCCGCCACGTTGGCGGTCACCTGTTCGGGCTTCGTGGCGCCGGCAATGACGGATGCAACCGGGGAGCGGGAGAGCAACCAGCCGAACGCCAGGTCCAGGACCGTATGTCCCTGGCGCCGGGCTACGGCATCGAGTGCGCGCACTTTTGCCAGCCGTTCGTCGGTGAGCTCGTTCTTCGCCCTCTCGCCCCATGCCGCCATGCGGGTCCCCTCGGGCGCTTCTTCTCCCGCCTTGTACTTTCCGCTCAGGAGGCCGCTGGCCAAGGGGAAGAAGGGCAGGAACGCCGTACCGGTGCGCTCGCAGAATCCAAGGACCTCGTCCTCGGCCCCGCGGTAGAGGATGTTGTACTGGTTCTGCACGCTGACGAAGCCGGGCGCCCCATCGACCACGGCATCCCTGGCCTCTCCGAGCATGGTCCCGTCGAAGTTCGAGCAGCCGAACTCGCGCACCTTGCCCTCTGTCACCAGCTCGGCCAGGACGCCCAGAGTTTCGGCGATCGGGGTCGTGGCGTCGGGGACATGCTGTTGATAGAGGTCCACGTAATCCGTGCCCAGGCGGCGCAGGCTGTCCTCCAACGCAGTGCGGATGTAGGAGGGTGAGGCACCCCCGGCGTGGCCTTCGTAGGGGGCCCCGAACTTGGTGGCCAGGACGATCCCATCCCGCCTCGAACCCAGTGCCGCCCCGAGGTACTCCTCGCTCTTGGTGCCCCCGTAGATATCGGCCGTGTCGAAGAGAGTGATGCCCGCGTCGAGCGCGGCACCGACCACGGCGTCGGTCTCCTTGCTCCCGATGCGCATGCCAAAGTTGTTGCAACCAAGTCCCACCACGCTGACCGTGAGTGAGCCGATTTTGCGGGTCTCCATGGGTAGTGCACTCCTCTATCGACGCATCGGCGCTGGCGCCCCGGGTCGGCTGTAGCGTACCGGCGGGGACACACTGGTCCACCCGACATGACCCGAGGAGGCCACCATGGCAGAAGGTGCTGTTGACGTGACTGTTCACGCGGCACCCGACGCGGTGTGGGCCAAGGTTGGCGACTTCGGCGGCCTGCGCGAGTTCTTCCCCGGGATCGAATCCTTCCGCCTGGAGGGCGAGGATCGCATCATCGGGATGTTCGGCATGGAGATCCGTGAGCGTCTGCTCTCGCGGGACGAGGCCGCCCGCACCATTTCGTACTCGGTGGTGGGTGGCGTGCCGATCGAACGACACGTGGCGACCATCACCGTTGCCCCCGAAGGCGATGGATCCAAGGTGACATGGGCCTATGACGTAGAACCGGCGGAAATGGTGCCCGTGTTCGGGGACACGTACAGGGCCGCGCTGGCCGCGCTGGAGGCCACCTTCTCCTGAGGGCTACCCGCACCGGTCAGTTGTGGGAGGGGGCCTGACCGAGCACACCACGCAGCGCGCGGCCGGCAACCGAGGCGGCTCGTGCCGCCGGCATGGCTTTCATCTCGTCGTTCAACACCTCTACGCCCACCGGGAGGTCGGGGTGTACCGCCAAGACCGGCGTGAGGATGTCGATGAGAGGGAGATCCCCCTCGCCCGGTAGGTAGCGTCCCGACATCGGGACGTAGGGCTGGGAGTCCTGGATCTTGCGGCGGTCACTGACCTGCAGGCCTCCGATCAACGCCGGCGCGTCGCCGGCCAACTGGTGCGGGCCTCCCCCGGTGCGTGCCAGGTGCCACGTGTCGAGCATGACGCGGAGATTGTCGAGGCCGACCGCACGGACCAGGTCGAGCGCCACGGGCAGATCGGGTATGCCGGTGTCGGGCAGGAACTCGATCAGGATCCCGAGGCCCCGGCGCGCCGCCCGTTGCGCCACCTGGCCCAGTACGTCGGTTATTTCACCGAACGGCACCGGATGACCTCCGAGATGGACCACGTTCACGGCGTTTGCGCCGAGACCCTCCGCCATGGCGTAGGACCTAACTTCGCTCACCCCGTCCGGGGTTCCGGGAAGTGGACTCGAGAGACCATCGACGTAGCCGATGGTGACCCCGGCGTCGTCGCACAGCTGACGTATGGCGTCGATCTCCATGCCTGATCGCTCGATCATGAACGGCGTCAAGGTGAGTGAGTCGAATCCCTCGCTCGCGGCAACCGCGACCATCTCGGGCACGGTGGCCTGACGCACGGTCATGCAGCACAGCTCGAGCGGCCTCACGGGGTGCAGTGGACGCCGACAACCATCGGCGGTTCCCCGGATCGGAGCATGTCCATCACGCGGGCGCACGCCACCCCGTCGTCGAACGAGGGCGTCACCTGCCGCGCGTCCACCACCGACCGCCAGACCTCGCGGGCCCACGACGTCATGGCCGTGGCGTGGGGATCACCCGGAGGGGGGTCGAAGTCGAACTGCTCGCGCGAACCGTCCACCCGCTGGAGGACGACCCGGACATCAGCCGTGTTCTCGATCACCCCTTCGGATCCGGTCACGGTGATGCGCTGTGGGAGGGAAACGCTCGCGGTGAACGACGTGTCGAGCGAGGCGCTGGCACCCGATTCGAATTCCACCCATGCGCTGAAGGCGTCTTCGGCGTCGCAACTCCGGGGGTGCCCCTCCGCATCGGGTCGGGTGGGGATGGTGACCCAGCGACGCGCCCCGGCCGAGGTCACCTCGCCCATCAGCCACCGCATGGTGTCGATCGCATGCGAACCGAAGGCCCCGATCCAGCCACCACCGAGAGAACCGTCGAAGAGCCAGCCGTAGGGGCGAAGGGGGATCCTCGATCCCGAGGTGAAAGCGGAGTGATGAAGGTGCTCCGGGCGCCCCACCTCTCCGGACATGATGAGCTCCCGCATCTTTTGCCGGGCTGGCTGATGGCGGAATTCGAAGTTGATGAGGTTGATCACGCCTGCTGCCTTGGCGTCGGCGGCGAGCGCGACCGACTCGTCGAGCGACCGCCCAAAGGGCTTGTCGCACAGCACGGCATGTCCGCCGGCGATGGCCAGGCGAACGTGGTCGGCGTGGAGGAATGGCGGGGAGTGCACCGCGATCAGATCGAGCTTCGACCCGCACAAGGTACGCACGGCCGAGGAGTCTCGGGCCGAGACGACGTCGACGACGTCGCAACCGATCTGTTCGAAGATGGGTGCGACGACCCTCGACCCGAAGCCGGCGCCCACCACGCCCACCCGCATGGGACGGAGGTCATCCGTGCCCGCTAGTGCTGTTTCCATTGACCCTCCCCCTCTGCTGGCATGGCACCCTACCAGGGGCGTTGCAGAGCCGGAGTCGATGCGCCTCCTACCGCCCGTGCGCCACTCGGGTGCGTGGCGAAGGCCCATGTTCGGGGCCTGAAGCCCGCCAGTGGGTGGTCGTGGCACGTGGTCGCATACCCTGGGCCGGTGCAATCGGGCGCGGTCGGGGACGCCGCGGAACGAAAGGAAGGAGCGCCGCTCCCGCGGTCTCTGATCCAAGATGCGCCTGAGATCTATCCGCGGCCGTTGCCCCAACCGAGCGGCCTCGCCCTGGCCCGCCGCTGGTCCACGATCACCAAGGTCGTGGGACGGCGGTTCGCCCCCGTTGCCCTCCGGCAGGTCCGCACCATTCGCCAGGGTGCGCTGCCCGCAATCCAGCTGGCCCGGCCGCTGCGCAAGAGCTTCGAGGACCTGGGCGGCACCTTCATGAAATTCGGGCAGATCATCGCCTCGTCGCCGGGCATGTTCGGCGACGACGTGGCCGAGGAGTTCCGCGCCTGCCTGGACACCGGGCCCGAGGTCCCCTTCCCCGAGGTGCGCCAGAGGGTGGAGGAGGACCTGGGTCGCCCGCTCGAAGTGGTCTTCGCCGACTTCGAGCGTCACCCGATCGGGACGGCGTCGATCGCCGTCGTGCATCGGGCCCGGCTGCACGACGGGACGGTGGTGGCGGTCAAGGTGTTACGACCGGACGTCGAACATGTGGTGGCGACCGATCTGGACCTCATGCAGCCATTGATGGAGATCCTGGTGCGCCTCACCGGAGACCAGCTGGCCGGTTCCACATTGCAGTTGCTCGATGGCTTCCGGATCCAGATCGGCGAGGAGATGGATCTGCGGAACGAGGCTCGATCCATGGTCCACTTCCGGCGGTTGCAAAACGAGTTCGGCCTGGCGATGATCGCGGTGCCGGAGCCCTATCCGGAGTTCTCCGGACGCAACGTGCTCACCATGGAGTGGTTCGACGGCGTACCGATCGACGATGTGGCGCAGGTGGCGGACCTGGGGTTCGACCCGACCCCGCTTGTCCAAGCGGTCATGCGTGCGTTCTTCCTCACCACGGTGCGCTGGGGTGCCTTCCACGGCGACGTGCACGCCGGCAACATGATGATGCTGCGCGACGGCCGGATCGGCGTCATCGACTGGGGCATCGTCGGCCGGTTGGACCCCCTGACGCATCGTTTCTTTCTCTCCGTCCTCTCTGCGGCCATGGGCAACGAGGAGGCCTGGGCTGACGTCACCGGATACATCACCCGTACCTATGGGCCGGCCATCGGGGAAGCGGTCGGTCTGTCGGGTGACGAGCTGACGGGATTCGTGCGCAGCATTTTCGAACCGGCCCTGACCCGGCCGTTCGGCGAGGTCAGCGTGGCCGGGTTGATGCAGGCCGTGCAGCTCCAGGTGGCCAAGGCACAGGGCATCGAAGCCCATAGCCGGACCGTCCGAGCGATCCTGCACCGCCTGCGCTCCCAGCGCCGTCTACGGCGGATGGCCGACGCGTCGGGTGGCCTCATGTCGGACTTCGACCGGGGAACGTTTCTCCTGGCCAAGCAGCTCATGTACTTCGAGCGCTACGGGCGTCTCTTCGTCTCCGAGCTCCCCATCCTCAACGACCGCGAGTTCATAGGCCAGTTGCTCGACGGTGTGGATCTCTCGTCGTCGGGCGATTGACGCCTGGCCCTGAGGCCGGCGCGATGGCACCGAACTGGAATCTGTTCTAGTTTCACCCCGGCCGGCCCACAACGGTCGCGAGAGGGGAGGAGACGATGGCCGACGAACAGAAGCAGTACAGCGCGGACCATGTCCTGGAGTATCCCTACGTCCGATCCGTCGGCCCGGTGATCGGCGCCTTCTTGACCGCGCTGCGCGACGGGAGGGTCGTGGGGATCCGCGGCACCGGGGGCAAGGTCATCGTGCCGCCTACCGAGTACGACCCCGTCACCGGCGACACCACCACCGAGATGGTCGACGTGGGACCGGAGGGAACGGTGACGTCGTGGTCGTGGGTGCCCCGGCCCCGCCCCAAGCATCCGCTGCAGACCCCTTTCGCCTGGGTGCTGGTGCGCTTCGACGGCGCCGACACCTCGTTCCTCCACGTCATGCCGGCGGCGAAGAGCACCGACGTCGTCACCGGGATGCGCGTGCGACCCGAGTTCATACCCGCTTCCGAACGAGTGGGCCACGTCAACGACATCGCGCATTTCGTGGCCGTGGGGGGCGGCTCGTGAGCGAACCGGTGACCATGATGGCGGCGCCGATCCGTCTCGACTACGTCTTCACCCCGGGCGTGGCCCAGAGCACGAACCTGCACGGGTTGGAACGGGGAGTCTTCATCGGCCAGCGCTGCCCGAAGTGCCAGAAGGTGTACACCCCCTCCCGCGGCTCCTGCCCGGTCGACGGGGTCCCCACCGAGGAGATCGTCGAACTACCCAACACGGGGACCGTCACCACGTACTGCGTGGTGAACGTGCCATTCGCCGGTCAGGCCATCGAGATCCCCTACATCTGCGCCCAGATCCTCCTCGACGGCGCAAACATCTCTTTCATGGCGCTCATCCAGGAGATCCCTCTCGCGGAGATCCGCATGGGCCTGCGGGTCGAAGCGGTCTGGGTGGAGCCCGAAGACCTCGGCCCGACGATGGCCTCGGTGAGGTACTTCCGTCCCAACGGCGAACCCGATGCGGCGTTCGAGACCTACAAGGAATACCTGTGACGGTGTTTCCCCCACTGACCTCGGGACGACGTCCCGTGGGTGTCGTGTCGTTCGCCCAGCACGACAACGTGCGCCGTGAGGGTCGCCGCAACGACGTCGAGATGCTCATGCCGGTGGTGGCAGAAGTGTTCGGCAACATCGGCATCACCAAGGACGACGTGGGGTTCATATGCTCCGGTTCGACCGACTACCTGGTCGGCGGCCCCTTCTCCTTCGTGGCGGCGCTGGACGCCGTCGGTGTGTGGCCGCCGCGGGCCGAGTCGCACGTGGAGATGGACGCGGCCTGGGCCCTCTATGAAGCCTGGGTGCTCCTCCAGGAGGGCCAGATCGACGCCGCGCTGGTCTACGGTTTCGGCCGGAGCTCACCGGGAAACCTCAGCGAGATTCTCGCCCTGCAACTGGACCCGTACTACATGGCTCCGCTGTGGCCCGATCCGACCTCCCTGGCCGCACTCCAGGGCCAAGCACTGATCGATGCGGGCCTGGCCACCGAGGCCGACTTTGCCGCCGTGGCGTCACGGGCGCGCCGGGCCGCGTTGGCCAATCCGCACGCGCAAGTGGCGTACGACCGGTCGGCCGAGGACCTGCTCCGAGAGCAGTACGAGGTGGCGCCCCTTCGGCGTCATGCCCTGCCCCCACTGAGCGACGGCTGTGCGGCGATCGTGCTGGCGGCCGGTGATCGGGCCTACGAGCTGTGCGAACGTCCCGCGTTCATCACCGGGATCGACCACCGGCTCGAAGCGCACGCCATCGGTGCCCGCGACCTCACGCGTTCACCGTCGACGGAGCTGGCCGGTCAGAAGGCCGGCGTGGCGAAGGGGAGCGTCGATGTGGCCGAATTGCACGCCCCCTTCGCCCCGCAGGAGCTGATCCTGGCACGCGCGCTGGGCCTCGGTGCCGACGTCGACATCTCACCGTCGGGTGGTGCGCTGGCGGCCAACCCGTTGATGTCCGCCGGCCTCATCCGTATCGGTGAGGCGTCACGGGCGATCTGGTCGGGCCGGGCCGACCGGGCGGTGGCGCACGCCACATCGGGCCCGTGCCTGCAGCAGAACTTGGTCTGCGTCCTGGAGGGTGCGTGATGTCCGAGCGCTGCGCCGTGATCGGCATCGGCCAGACAGTCGCCAAGTCCAAGCGAGAGGACGTATCGATTGCCGGGCTGGTGCGCGAGGCGGCGATCATGGCCCTCGACGATGCAGGCCTGACGTTCGCCGACATCGATGCAGTGGTGGTCGGCAAGGCGCCCGACATGTTCGAAGGCGTCATGATGCCCGAGCTGTACCTCGCCGGTGCACTCGGCGCCGTGGGCAAACCGATGATCCGCGTCCACACGGCCGGCTCGGTCGGGGGCTCGACCGCCATCGTCGCCGCGCACCTCGTGGCGGCGGGCATCCACGATCGCGTCCTCACCGTGGCGTTCGAGAAGCAGAGCGACTCCGATGCCATGTGGGCCCTTTCGGTGCCCCAACCGTTTTCCAGCCCGCTGCTGGCCGGTGCGGGCGGGTACTTCGCTCCCATCATCCGGGCCTACATGCACCGCTCGGGCGCGCCCCGGGACACCGGGATGCGGGTGGCGGTCAAGGACCGCCGCCACGCATTGTTGAATCCGTTCGCGCACCTGCACCTGGCCGACATCTCCCTGAAGATGGTCGAGGACTCGATCATGCTCTGGGACCCGCTGCACTACCTGGAGGCGTGCCCATCGTCGGACGGAGCCGCGGCCATGATCATCGGATCGGAACGAGCGGTCGCCCAGGCGGAATCGGACACCGGCCGGCGGCCGGCCTGGATTCACGGCATGGCCATGCGCTCGGAGCCCACGATGTTCGCCGGGCGGGACCAGGTCAATCCCCAAGCCGGGCGGGATTGCGCCGCCGATCTCTACCGCCAGTCCGGGATCAACGATCCGAGGACGGACTTCGACATGGCCGAGGTCTATGTCCCCTTCAGCTGGTACGAGCCCATGTGGCTGGAGAACCTCGGGTTCTGTGCCGAAGGCGACGGATGGAAGCTGACCGAGGCCGGAGCGACGTCGCTGCTCGACGGAGGTGACATCCCCTGGAACTGCTCGGGCGGGGTCCTGTCCTCCAACCCGATCGGGGCATCGGGCATGCTCCGTTTCCTCGAGACTGCGCTGCAGATCCGCGGACTGGCCGGCGAGCACCAGGTGCCCGACGCACGGCGTGCGCTCGGCCATGCCTACGGCGGTGGCTCCCAGTTCTTCGCCATGTGGGTGGTCGGCGTCGACCGTCCATAGTGGCCGGGGCCCGGCCGATATGCTCGACGGTGGCCGTAGCCCAACCACCAGGAGGTCGTCTGTGAAGGTCGTCGTGGACTTCGACGAGTGTGCCAGCAATGCCGTCTGCATGGGCATCCTGCCCGAGGTCTTCGAGGTGCGCGACGACGGGTACCTCTACATTCTCAACGAGAACCCTCCCGAAGAGCTGCGAGGGAAGTTGCAAGAGGCGGTAAACAGCTGTCCCACGGGAGCCATCTCGATAGCCGAGGACGACTGACGCACCGCCACCCCGAGCCACGACGCGGCGCGCACTCGTGCCGCCAGACGGCATGACTGACTCCATCATCGTCGACCCCCCCAGGGTGCGGTTCGCTCCGTCCCCCACCGGGTACTTCCATGTCGGGGGAGCCCGTTCCGCGCTGTTCAACTGGCTCTTCGCCCGTCAGCACGGCGGAACGTTCGTGTTGCGCATTGAGGACACCGACGAGGTGCGCAACCGCGCCGAGTGGACGGACGGGATCATCGCCGCGCTCGAATGGTTGGGCATGGCCCCTGACGAAGGGCCCTACTTCCAGTCTGCGCAGGGCGAGGCGCACCAGGCCGCCATCGAGGCGCTCTGGGAGAGCGGGGCACTCTACGCCTGCGCGTGCACGCGCCCGGAGATCGACGAGCGCACGAGAGAGCGGGCGGCCGCCGGAGACCCGACGCCGGGGTACGACGGGCATTGCCGCGATCTCGGCCTGCCCCGGGGGGACGGTCGGGCACTGCGGTTCCGTACCCCGGACGAGGGCAGCACCATTGTGTCCGACCTCATCCGGGGGGAGGTGGAGTTTCCCAATCGGGCCACCGAAGACTTCATTTGTGTCAAGGGAAACGGCAAGCCTCTGTTTGCGCTGGCCAACGTGGTCGACGATCGCACCATGGCCATCAGCCATGTGTTCCGCGGGGAGGAGCACCTGCCCAACACGCCCAAGCAGATCATGTTGTGGCACGCGCTGAACGACGCCACGTCCTCGCACATGGCCTTGCCCGTGTTCGCCCACCTTCCGCTGCTCGTCAACGAGAAAGGGCAGAAGCTCTCCAAGCGCCGTGACCCGGTGGCGGTCGAGATGTACCGCGAGCAGGGCTACCTTCCGTCGGCCTTCCGCAACTACCTCGCCCTCCTCGGCTGGAGTCCCGGCGAGGAAGAGATCGTCCCGTTGGCGACCTTGATCGAGAGGTTCCGCATTGAGGACGTGCAGCGATCGCCCGCCTTCTTCGATGTCCGCAAACTGTCCCACATGAACGGTGTCTACATCCGGGACCTTCCGACCAGGGGGTTCATCGAGCTGTCCCTGCCGTGGGTGCATCCCCAACCGGGCCAGTGGGCGGCCGGCGAATGGCACGACCCCGATAGCGGGATCGCGTTCACGCAAGGGCCGCCGTGGCCCGCTGAGTGCTTCGATCCCGATGTCTTCGCTCGCATGGCCCCGGTCGTGCAGGAGCGGGTGGCCACCCTGAGTGAGGTGCCCGCACTGGTGGACTTCTTCTTCTTGGAGGACCCACCCATGGATCCCGACAGCTGGCAGAAGGCCATCGCGCGTGACGATGTGGCACCGTCGATCCTGCGAGCGGCTCTCGAGGCCTACGCCACCTGCGCCTGGACGCGCGACGAACTGCACGATGTCACCGCCGAGATCGGGCTTGCGCACGGCCGGGCCCTGGGTAAGGCACAAGCACCGATACGGGTGGCGGTGACGGGAAAGCGCGTGGGCCCGCCGCTGTTCGAATCGCTGGAGGTTCTCGGTCGGGAAGAGACCCGACGCCGCCTCGCGACAGCGCTCGAGCGGCTGGCCGCAGGCACCTGATGCTCTTTCATCCGCTGCGTATCGCACTTCGGATTGTGAGTCTCCTGGTGGCGGCCCTCCTGTTGTACTTCGCGGTCAGCCTGGTCCAGGTGTGGCTCACCTCTCGCGAGTACGACCCCCATCCTGCGGCGGCGATCTTGGTGATGGGAGCGGCGGAGGACAACGGGACGCCGACCCTCGATCTCCAGGCCCGGCTGAAGGAGGCGGTGATCCTGTTCCAAGACGGGTATGCCCATCTCATCGTGGTGACCGGGAGCAGGGAGAAGGGAGACGTCTTCACCGAAGCAGGAGTCAGCAAGACCTACCTGGAGCACAAGGGCGTGCCGGCGAGTGACATCCTCGAGGCCGGGGGCACCAACAGCTACGAAAATGTGGCAGATGCCGCCCCCCAACTGATCTCCCGTCGAGCCACGTCCGTGCTGGTCACCACCGACCCCTTCCACGAGGATCGTTCCATGGCGATTGCCTCCAGCCTCGGGCTGACGCCCTCGCCCACGCCCACCCGGACGTCGCCCATCACGGGCTGGTCGACGGTGCCCTACTTCCTGAAGGAGGCCGTTGGGGTCGGCCTCGGTCGGATCGTCGGCTTCAACCACCTGGAATGGCTGCACGAGGCCTGATGCCTGCTCCTACCCGGCACTACCGCCGCAGGGGCACGATGGCCCCTGACCTGGGGGCGCTGGCTACCCCGGATAGCTCGGCTAACCTGATCGTCCACCCATTCGGGGGTGGTGTAATCGGCAACACGACTGGTTCTGGTCCAGTTATTGAGGGTTCGAGTCCTTCCCCCCGAGCACCGGCGGAATCCTCCGGGAAACCTCCGCTCGGCCCCATCGTCTAGAGGCCAAGGACACCACCCTCTCAAGGTGGCGACACGGGTTCGAATCCCGTTGGGGCTGCAAAAGAAAGACCAGCTCAGATGGCAAATCCATCGACGGCCTACCCTCGTTCGGGCGATGCAATGTGTCCAATCCCCGGTGAGCTGTAGCAGGGGCTCTATCGGCCAGTAGGCAACTTTTCGACTCAGTAGTGTCTGATTCGCGAGGCGGTCTTGAGATCGGCGCGCCATGTTCGGCTGAAAGCGGGTGGGGATGGGGGAGCAAGGAACCGGGCCCATGTCGGGTGTGCGAGTGGTGGAACTCGGGATGTGGCTGGCCGGACCGGCGGCAGGTGGAATCTTGGCTGATTGGGGCGCCGATGTGGTCAAAATCGAGCCGCCAAAGGGGGATCCCGCCCGGACGTTCCAACGCATGCTCGGCGGCGATCTTCCGACAAACCCCGTGTTCGAGCTCGATAATCGGTCCAAGCGCAGCGTCGTGCTCGACCTAGGGACCGAGGAGGGCCGTGCTCTGGCGCTGGAGCTGGTCGACACCGCTGACGTGTTCCTTACGAACATCCGCATCTCGGCTCTCCGACGTGCGGGTCTTGACCCGGAGTCACTCCGCCGGCGCGATCCCCGTCTGGTCTATGCCATCGTCTCTGGCTACGGGCTTCATGGTGCCGAGGCCAACCGGCCCGCGTATGACATCGCCGCCTTCTGGGCCCGGTCCGGAATAGCAGCGTCGCTGACGCCGCCGGGTGCCAACCTGCCTTTCCAGCGTGGAGGCATGGGCGACCATTCTGTCGCGATGACCGCGGCAGCGATGATCAGCGCGGCTTTGTTTGCCCGCGAGCGGACGGGAAATGGTGACCTCGTCTCGACATCGCTGCTGCGGCAGGGCGCCTACACCATCGGATTCGACGTGAACACGGCGCTGATGTGGGGGTCGTCAATCAGTGTCGGGACCCGCACGGCAATGGGCAACCCAGCCATCAACAACTACACGGCCAAGGACGGTCGTCGCTTCTGGATCGTCGGGCTCGAGGGCGAACGGCACTGGCCGCCGCTGGCGCGCGCGGTCGGGCATCCCGAGTGGCTCGACGACGAGCGGTTCGCCACGCCCGCCGCCCGTTTCCAGAATGCGACCCAGTTGATCGGGCTCCTCGATGCGGCCTTCGCGACCAAGACGCTCCAAGAGTGGGAGGTGGTCTTCGACTCGGAGCCTGACTTCTTCTGGGCGCCGGTCCAGTCCGTCGACGAGCTCCTGAACGACCCGCAGTTCCACGCCGCCGGAGGGCTTGTCGATGTTCCGTTCGATGAGGGTACGTGGACGATGCTCGCCACTCCGGCCGATTTCGAAGTCCACCGCGCTGGGCCCCGCTTCCGCGCGCCGGAGCTCGGTGAGCATACGCACGAGGTCCTGGTTGAGCTTGGCCGGTCCGATGCTGAGATCGCCGCACTCGAGGCCTCGGGAACCACCGCAGCAGCGTGTGACACGGCTACAGCTTGACAGCGGGGCGCTCGAGGTTGACGCAAGAACTGAGTGATTCGCTATGAGTTCCGTGACTTTTCTTCCCTCGAAAGGGAGGTCTCTTGCGATCGGCTGTCCCAAATAAGGACGTGTCCATCCGAGTGTCCATCTATTCGACCCCGCTTGCTCATACGGAGGGACCGATTGGACGAGCCGACTCACCTGAACTGCTCAAACGCGACTGAAGCGCATCCAGTGGACGAGCCTGATCGCTCGCTCAAGGTGGCCCCGTTGCCTCATGTCAATACCTCCGGGAAGCTTGATTCGTTGCCTCATCTAAAACCTCCGGATGGAGACTCGGGTTGAAGGACCGATTCACCTGCGGTTTG
>Ga0307374_10000586_pt1 | contig 69424 bp, 73 predicted proteins | sample OX3MG_FD_202532 | JGI IMG/M metagenome (GOLD analysis project Ga0307374, IMG submission 202532) | Soil microbial communities from Risofladan, Vaasa, Finland - OX-3 | ecosystem: Environmental > Terrestrial > Soil > Coastal area > Acid sulfate soil | place: Finland: Risofladan, Vaasa | collected... | reverse complement strand
ATCGATTTCCCTGCCATACCCGCGAAGCAGCGTGCGCGCGCTGATATAGGGAATGCGGCCGTATTGCCCACCGTCCAAGGACTCGCGATCGAAGCGCCGCACGAGCAGGGCGATTCGTTGGTTCTGGAACTGATGTTTGTGGATGGCCGAAACGGCGATGCCGCATTGGTTTGCCAGCGACATGCCGGCATATTCCATCGACACCGCGTCGAAGTTCTCGTCTCGTGCGTTGAACTTCGCGATCCAGAGATGTCCGTCCTTTTCGACAATAGTCTTCGGGCGCCTGCCGCCAACGCTCGTTCCCAAGGCGAGCAGATGACGAAGGCGCTCCTCGATGGGCAGCTTTCTTCGGATCTGGTCGATGGCGACCTCGATGTCGGCGAGCTCGTCGATTTGCGCTGAAACGGCCTCGTGCTTCTCCATGTCGACAGAAAAATCCAGCGCTCCCGCGCGATTGGAGCCCGCGGCGAGCAGGTAGTCGAATTCACTGGAGCGTTCCAGTCTTGCCAATCGGTCGATGACCGCGCGGCCCCAGACGTCCGGCACCGCGTCGCTGAATGCATCCGGGATGGGCGAGCCGCCCTCGCGCGCGGTGACCATCTCGGTAGGCTGAAGGGGCAGTGACAACGGGTCGAGCGCGATGGCACCGGGGTTCGCGAGGAAATCCCCGGAGTATTGAAAGACGGAGCCCTTCATTCCGAGGAGCAGGTGCAGTTCCCCGGCAAGGAGAGGCGTCCTCTCCCCGCGGGGATAGAAGAAGACGTTACACCGGTCGGCGGGCATGCCGTACCCGTTCGGGCAGACGCCCGAGATCGAGGAGCTGCGCGGACTCATCGCTGTCCGGTTTCGCCACCCCTCGCACGTCCTTCAGCAGTCCCAGTGCCCACAGGGCCGTGTAGTAGATGGCTAGCGAAACCGACGGGTCGCCCCGTTCCACGCGCCGGATGGTCGGCAGGGACACCATCATGCGAGCGGCAAGCTGCGCCTGCGTCTGGCGCCGGCGCCGCCTTGCCGTGCTGATGTTCTCTCCCAACTCCTTGACGGACTGACTTACCGGCAGCGGGAGCGAACCTATATTGAGAGAGCGTCTGCTCATAATAGAAAAGATATGTTGTGTAAAAACAATTAATAGGATATATCATTTGTGTAAATCACGACGATTTCTATCGATGGAAGACTACCCTTTGCACGTACAGGACACGCTCGATTCTCCCTAGGAGCCGATTCTCGAGTGATCCGCGGATTCGGGCGCGTACTCCGACAAGCCATTAATCGCCAAGTCGATACCCGGTTAACCAAACTTGAGCAGAATCCGGGTTTCAGATGCGTAAGATCAACGGCTTACGCCAAAAGTCGGCACTACAATTTTGGTGCGGGGGGGCCCGAGTTCAGGCGCTGAGGGTGGCTGGCAGATCGATTTCCGACATGCGCAGGCGCTTCGGCAGCACCATGCCGAGTCGCTCGAGCAACACGGCCTGCGCGGCATCGGGCTGTGTGATACAGCGCAAGCGGATTTCACACCCTGGGCTGGTATCGGCAGGATGACGTCGTGAGATTGGATTCGAGCGAATTCTTCGAGCAGCGTGCGTGGTGAATTACCGAGGCCTGCCCGTTGCTGCCACATCTCCAAGGTTTTCCACAGCACGAAGGCGAGGAAGCACACGAGGATATGCGCCTGGACGCGATCGGCGCGTTGATGCCAAATCGGCCGCACGCACAATTGGTCCTTGTTGATGCGAAAGGCGGCTTCGGCTTGGGTGAGTTGGATGTAGGCTTTCCAGAGTTTCTCGTCACTCCAGTCGGTGACGTTCGAGCGCAGCACATAGGCGCCTTCCGACATGACCGCCCAGCGATCGAACTCGGCGTTTTGTCGTACACGCAAGGTGAAACCGGCCGCGCTGTGATCGTCATGCAGGGAGGTCTCAAAGCGTGCAGCGGCGCGCGAATTACGCTGCAGGAGGCGCCCGATCTGGCGCGACACCTGGGCCTTATCCAGGGGCTTGTTCGCCTTGGCGATGCGCCCCTGCAGGTGCTCGAGCGCCGACTCGATACGGGTGCTGAATTTCTCGTGCATCGCGCACTCCTTTGCGCGCCGATCCGCCGAGCGACACAGAATGAAACGCTCCTCTGGCACCGTGCCAGCGAGCAGCTTGACTTCGACCCCCGTCGCGAATCACGCGCCAACCCGTGGGCTCGGCGAGCCCCGCCTGGCAGTGCTTGAGCTCGGACCTCGGCGCACCGATGATGTAGCCCCGGCCGGTCGCGCGCAGCCACGCCAGGTTCTTCACACTCGCCATGCCGCGATCGGTAATCCACACCCGCCCCATGACGCCATGGCGACTCTCCATGGTCTCGACGATGTGTTGCAACTTGGTCGAATCATGCGTACTGCCGGCAAACACCTCGTAAGCCAGGGGAAAGCCATAGCTTGTCCGCAACTCCATACCTTCGGTGTGAACACATCGCCCCAGCTTCCCCTACACGTAACGTAACTGCTTGATAGCATTACTATCCATAGCCGCTGAAAAGAGCCGCACCCTTTTCATTTTGAAGCGGCGGCGTTCGGGGCGCGGCCGAACGCCGCATCTTGTCTAGCGCTCGAGCTTGCGCTCGACCTGCAGCCGCCGGAACGCGAGGAACTCGTCGAACGAGATGCGGCCGTCGCCGTTGGTGTCCACGCGATCGAAGATGCGTGCCATGTACGGAAAGCGCGCCCGCGTTTCGCGGCGCGATAGATAGCCGTCGCCGTTCGTGTCCGCCGAGCGGAACTGCGCCCGCGCCTCGCGCCGCAGCCGCTGCAGGCGTTTTTCCTCGGGCGAGGGTGACGGCCGCGCCTGCACGCTCTGCGCCCGATCGCTCTGCGATGCGTCCTGCGGCGGCGACACGGCCGCATTGTCCGATGGCGGGGAGGGCGCGGCCTCGAGCGGTTGCGGGGCGACCAGAGTTATGGGCGGCCGTGGCGCGGCGACGCGTGGAGCCGCCTGCAGCGCCGCGCGTTCTCTCCCCGCGCGGTGTTTGTTCCAGAAGCCGATCGCTGCCGCGGCGATCAGCAACAGGGCAAAGGCGCGCAGCCAGGGCGAGCCGCGCTTGCTTGCCTCGGGCGCTGCCGCGGGCAGGGGCCGCCTGGCGACGGGCGCGGAGCGTTGCGGCAAGGCGCCCGCGGGCTTGGGGGGCGGGGCGACGCGCACTGTTGCCGCGTCCGCGGCAGCAGCCGGCGCGGCAGGGGCCGCCGGCACCGGTTGCGCCCCGCGCAGCGCGCGCTGCCATTCGTCCACGCTCTGCGGGCGCTTCTTTTCCTCCGGAGCGAGCGCCCATTCCACCGACTTCAGGAAGGTTGCGCTGTAGCGCCCGCGCGCCAACGCGAGCGTCTCCCCGACCCGATCGCCCTTCAGGCGCGTCACCGCATCGGGCGGATTCTCGTCGGTCACCGCTCGATACAGCACGCCGCCGAGGGCGTAGATGTCGGTCCAGGGCCCCTGGTGGCCCTCGCTGAAATATTGCTCGAGCGGGGCATAGCCCGGGGTGAGCACGGCGGTCAGCGTCTTGGTCGCGTCGCCGATCGACTGGCGCGCGGCACCGAAATCGATCAAAACGGGGCTGCCGTCGGCGCGCACGAAGATGTTGTCGGGCTTGATGTCGCGGTGCAGGAAGCCGGCGCCGTGCACCGCGCGCAGGCCTTCGAGCAGCGGCTCCAGCATGCGCTTGAGGGCGGCCTCCTCGGGCCGCGGCGCGCGCTTGAGCCATGCCGAGAGCGGCTCGCCCCCCTCGTAGTCCATCACCATGTAGCCGGTGCCGTTCGCTTCGAAGTAGCGGTTGACGCGCACGATGTGCGGATGGCTGAACCTGGCGAGCGTGCGCGCTTCGAGGATGTAGCGCTCCAGTCCCCACTGGTAGCCGTGCTCGGCCTCGGTGGTGAGCGGTACCACGCTGCCGTCGGCCGTGCGCATCGCGAGATCGGTGGGCAGGTACTCCTTGATCGCGACCGGCTTATCGAGGTGCGTGTCGCGGCCGAGATAGGTCACGCCGAAGCTGCCCGCGCCGAGCACCGACTCGAGCCGATACTCGTGCAGCATCGTTTGCGCCGCGAGCGCGTTGCGGTAGATGGCGGATTGCGCCATGGCACCGGATTGTAGTCGTTCGGCCGAGGTGCGGGTCCCGCGCGGGTCGCGGCGCGACAGCGGGCGTTGCTCCGCCCGGGACGCGACGGGTACTCCCCGCGACAGGGTGGCGACGGGTTCGTGCCGGTAAGAGAGTGCTCTGCGCGCGCGGATCTTGGTAGACTTCGCGCCTGAGCCGCCAGACGAGACACGACCGTTGCGCTTTCTGCTTGCAGTGGCCCTGACCGCGCTCGGCGCGGCGCTTCCCGCGCTCGCGCAGGCCGACGAAGCGAGGCTCGGGCCCGCTTCTGTGCTACTGGCCTCCGCGGCGCCGGAAGCCGGCTCGCGCCTGCCGGTGGAATCCGCGGATGAGGCGCGTGCGGCCGGGAGCCTTCCCGAGGCCCTCGCGGATTACGCGCTGCAGCTGCTCGGCGTGCCCTACAAGCGCGGCGGCACCAACCCGGGGTTCGGCCTCGACTGCAGCGGGTTGGTGCGCTACGTGTTCGAGCAGGTCGCGGACATCACGCTGCCGCGCACTGCGCTCGCCATGAGCCGGGTCGGCGAGCGGGTACGGCGACGCCAGCTGAACGTGGGCGACCTGGTGTTCTTCCGCACGCTGCACTCGCGCTTCTCGCACGTCGGGATCTATCTCGGGGACGATCGCTTCATTCACGCGCCGCACCGCGGCGCCGACGTCCAGGTGAGCGACCTGAGCGATCCGTACTGGAGCCGGCATTTCAGCGGCGCGCGGCGCCTGGTCGAGGCGAACCGGCCGCTCGTGCGCTGACCGGCATTCAGGCGTCGAGCTCCGGGTAGTGGCGGAAGATGCCCTCCTCGCTGAAGGGCAGGCGCCGCGCCGAGGCAAGGTAGGCGGCGATGCGCGGACGCTCGGCGACGCGCTCGTGCAGGCCCGCCAGCCGCCGGTGCGCGCGCGCCACCCGCGCCATGGCGCGCGGAAACGCATAGCGCAGGCCGGCGATCATCTGGAACATCGACAGGTCGACGTAGGAGAACGCGCGCCCCACCATGTGGCGATCGCCGGCTGGGTTGCGCTCGAGCACCGCCTCGAAGTAGCGCAGGTACTTGGGCAGTCGCTCGGCGGTGAAATGCGCGGCGCGGCGGCGGGCCTCCTTCTTCTGCTGGCGGTAATAGAGGCTGCCCGCGATCGGGTGATGCACGTCGTGCGCCTCGGCCACCAGGTCGGCGACGGTGAGCTGCAGCTGGTGCGCCCATAGCCGGCTCGCCTCGGCCTTCGGCACCAGCTTCAGGCGCGGGCCGAGGTAGAGCAGGATGTCGGCGGTCTGCGCGATGACCAGGCGCCCGACCTTGAGAAAGGGCGGCGCGAACGGCGGCGTCGCAAGCTGGCGGCCGTCGAGCAGCCGCAGCAGCGCGGACTCGCCGCCGGGCTTCCGGGCGACGTCGACGTAATCGGCGCCGGCTTCCTCCAGCGGCAGGCGAACGAATTCGCCGCGTCCCTGGATCGACGGCCAGTAATAGAGCTCGTAGCGCATGGCGGGGTCTCCCGATTGCGTGGCGTGGCAAGGGCGAAGATGGTACGGCGCGGGTCCGCGCGGCGCCAGCGTGCGGCGCGGCCGGCTTTGCGAAGGCGGTTGCGGCCGGGATAACCTGTCCTCACTCCGATCGCGAGCGGCAAAGGCATGCGCGCACTGATATTCGATCTGGACGGCACCCTCGTCGACACGGTGTATGCCCACGTGTTCGCCTGGCAGCGCGCGCTGGCCGAGGCGGGAATGGCGATCGACGGCTGGCGCATCCACCGCCGCATCGGCATGAGTGGGGGCCCGTTCACCCGTGCGGTCGGGCGCGAGCTCGGCCGCGCGATCAGCGCGGACGAAGCGAAGGCGTTGCAGCGCCGCCACGGCGAGCTGTTCGCGCAGCTCCTGCCTGAGCGCCGGCCGCTGCCCGGCGCGGTGGAGCTGCTGCGCTTCCTGCGCGGGGCCGGGATTGCGCTCAGCGTCGCCAGCTCCGGCGGTCGCCCCGAGATCGACGCCTCCCTCGCCGCGCTGGGGCTGGGCGCCGAGACGGTGGTGATCGAGCGCGGCAGCGTGGCGCGCGCCAAGCCCGAGCCGGACGCGTTCCTCGCCTGCCAGCAGCGAATGGGCGTGCGGGCCCGGGGACTGCTACGTAGTCGGGATGCCGTCTGGGATCTGCTCGGGGCGCGCCGCGCGGGCATGCTGAGCGTCGGGCTGCTCAGCGGCGGGTACGGCGCAGACGAGCTGAGTCGTGCCGGAGCGTTCCGCGTGTACCGGGATCCGCAGGAGCTGTACGCCTCGCTGGACGAACTCGGCGTGCTGCCCTGAGCGGCGCCGCGCAAGCAAGTCCCGGCGCCGCGCGCGCCCTGCGCCGTGGTTCGCCCGTCAAGGGCCGTGCGCCTAGGCAAGTGCCGGAAGTCGGGCGGGAAGCTTGCGAAGGCGGGATATCCTGTTTCAGGCCTTTTTGCGGGCCAGGACGACGCTCGTGATCGCGATCAGGAATCCGACGATGAAAATGCCGGAGCCGAAAACCAGCACCTGCGGCGGCGTGCCGATGCGGGTGGCACCGTATACCCACACGGGGAACGGGACGGATGCGCCGGAGACGAAGTTCGACGTCACGAAATCGTCGACGGAGAGCACAAACGCCATGAGTCCGCCGGCAAGTATGCCCGGGAAGATCAGGGGCAGCGTGACTTTTTGGAAGGTAGTCCACGGACCCGCTCCGAGGTCCTGAGCCGCCTCTTCGACGGACCAGTCGAACCCGGACAGCCTGGCCCTGACGGTGACGGCCACGTAGGCCACGCTCAGCGCGACGTGCGAGAGCAGAAGCGTGAGAAAACCGCGGGCAACGTTGATCGTCACGAAGAAGCTAAGGAGCGAGGCAGCCGTCACGATCTCCGGCGCCGCGATGTTCGCGAACAGGACCTGTTCCGTGGCGGCCTTCCCTACGAAACGGTAGCGGACCAGCGCGAGGGCGATCAGTGTGCCGCAGACCGTCGCGAAAAGCATGCTGAGGGCGGCGAGGCGGATCGACAGCCAGAACGACTCGGTCAGGCCGGGGATCTCACTCCACTGTCGCCACCACTGCAGGGTGAATCCGTTCCAGGCGAAGCTCACCTGGGGGAGCGCAGTGGTGATCTGGTTGAAGCTGTACAGAACCATCACCGCGATCGGAATGACGAGATAGGCGATCACCAGCCACGAGTAGACGGACAGGACGAGCCCCGTCCAGCGCTTTCCGCGCGCGCGAAGCGGAACACGCCGTGCCCGTATCGGCGCGGCCGCGACGCCGGGACTCGCTGCCCGTCCGGCGCCCGGCGGCGTCACAGGTACTCCTCGATCGTGCGCGAGCCAAGCAGGCGGCCGTACAGAAAAATGCCGATCAGCGCCACCGCCATCAGCACCGTGGACAGAGCGGCGCCTCCGGCATAGTCGAGGCTCACCATCAACAGGTTCTGGATCACCGTGCCGATCATCGTCTGGCCAGTTCCGCCGAGGAGCTGCTGGTTCACATAGTCGCCGAAGGCCGGGACGAAGGTGAGCAGGAACGCTGCGAAGATGCCGGGAATCGTGAGTGGCAGGATCACCTTCATGAACGACTGGCGGCGCGTCGCATAGAGATCGTGCGCGGCCTCGATCACGCGCTTGTCGATGCGTCCCATGGCCACATACAGCGGCAGTGCCGTGAAAGGCAGGTAGTTGTAGGCCAGCCCGGTGACGACAGCGAGTCCCGTCGCCAGCACGTGGAAGCCCTGGGGCAGCAGGTGCATGGCCTTCAGCGGGCCGAGGATCACGCCCTCGTCGGAGAGGATGAACTGCCATACGAGCGTGCGAATCACGAACGAGACGAAGAACGGCACGAGCAGCATCAGCAGGAAGAAGTTCTTCTTGTTGCCGCCGTGGAACGCGATCCAGTAGGCGATCGGGTAGGAGGCCACGAGATCGATCGCCGTGGCGGCGAGCGCGAAGTACAGCGACGTGATGAACTGCCGGTGGTACAGGCCGACGTAGCGCGGGAACTCGGCCCAGTGCCAGGTCATGACGCAAACCCCCGTCGCGAAGTTGCAGGTCTGCAGCGCCAGGGACAGCATCGAGACGAGCGGCACGGCGAATAGCACAATCAGCCACAACGCCCCCGGCAGGGTGAGCAGGTAGGGCGCGAGCCGCCTCCCGGTCCATGCGCCCTTGCGCCGGCGCGTCAGCCTTGAATGATCGGCAGAAACAGGCTGTTCCACGAGTTGAGCTCTTCCTGGCTCTTGTAGGTGCGGTAGGGGTGCGAGAGCGACTCGATGCGTGCGTCGGGGAAGACCGTCACGGCGTCGGCCGTCGCCTTCGGGCTGACGGAAAACGACTTCTCCGTCTCTGCCAAGGCCTTCGCCGCCCATCCTGTCGGGTGAAGCAGAACCTGCTTCGCGTCGGGGACGGGGCAGACGTAGTTGTTGTAGTACTCGACGACGGCCTGGACTTCGGGATCGTAATAGTAGTCCATCAGCGTCATGGCCGCCTTGGGGTTCCGGGCGTAGAGCGGAATGCACATGTTGTCCGTCCAGAACATGGCGCCCTCGCGGGGAATCACGAGCTTCAGGTCCCTGTACTTGCTGTTGAGGTTCGCTTGGTAGATGTCCCCCGAGTAGCACTGGCAGAGGGTGATGTCGCCGTTCTTCAGCGCCGTGATGTAGCTCGCGTCGTAATACTGCCGGACGATTCCGGCAGCCTTCTGCGCATTGAGCTTGGCAGCCGCCTTCTTCCAGTCGTCGTATGTGGACTTCGCGGGATCCACGCCGATGGCGAGCAGGCCGATGCTGCCGAGCTCCTGCGGATCCGCCAGCATGCCGACCTTGCCCCGGTATTTCGGGTCGAACAGCGCCTGCACGCTGTCGACCGGCTCCTGGATGGCCGAAGTGTTGTAGGCAATGGATGCCCAGCCCGATTGCCAAGCCATCGTGTACTTGTTGCCGGGGTCCCACCAGGGGTTCTTCACCAGCGGTCCGGCGTGCTTGTCGAAGTTCGTCATCATCGACCGGTCGAGCGGGGTCAGCCAGCCGAGCTCGATTAGGTAGCCGAGCGGCGGACTGTTGTTCGTCATGACGATCAGATCGAAGCCGGTGTAGCGGCCGGCCTGCAGCGAGGGCCGGATCTTTGCGTAGAACGGAACGTTGTCGTTGATCGACTCGGTGTAGGTCACCGTGATGCCGGTCAGCTCGGTGAAGTGCACCAGGGACGGATGCTGGCCTTGAACGGTGTCAATGTAGTACGGCCAGTTGGCGAAGTTCACCTGCTTGGTGAGCGGCTGTTTGCCCCACCAGGACGCGTTGCCGACGTCCGCGTTGGGGCGCTTGCTCCCGCTGCCGGTGCGGCCACCGGCGCCCTTCTCCCCGCAGGCCCCGAGCAGGGCGGCGAGCCCGAGCGCACCTGCGCCCATGCACGCGTGCTTGAGCATGGAGCGTCGGGACATTCTGGGGAAGGCGAGGCCCCGGTACACGGACGGGTCCGTGAACCGGGCACTGCGCTCGGGGTGTTCCGGCTCGCTCACGCGTTCTCCTCCCGCTCTGTCAACGTCTCCGAGGGTGCGACCACGAATGTGTGCTCCGGCCGCCAGGTCAGCTGCACCCGGTCCCCCGGCCTCCGAGTTGGCTCACCGCCAAGATTCTGCGCGTATACGGTGAGGGTTTTTCCCGACGGACTGTCCACCTTGTACTGGTGGCTGACCCCGATGTAGGTGGCCATGGCGACAGTGCCTGCGATACTGTTGCAGCCGGGCGTCGGTTCGGTCCCTGCGGGCTCAATGCGGATTTTCTCCGGGCGAACCCCGACCTTGATCGCGTTCCTGCCGCGGCCGGTCATGCGCGAAGCCTCCACCCTGACCACGCTACCGCCCTCCACCAGGATGGTGGCGAGCTCGCCGCCGCGCTCCTTGACTTCGCCGTCGAGGAGGTTCGATGCGCCGAGAAATCCGGCGACGAATTCCGTCGCGGGGTTATCGTAGACCTGCTCGGGCGGGCCGATGTCCTCAATGCGCCCGGACCGCATCACTGCGATGCGGTCGGACATGCTCATGGCCTCTTCCTGGTCGTGCGTGACGTAAAGGAAGGTGATCCCGACTTCCTTCTGGATGCGCTTCAGCTCGAGCTGCATCTGCTTGCGCAGCTTGGCGTCGAGCGCTCCCATCGGCTCGTCGAGCAGAAGCACCTTGGGATGGTTCACGAGGGCTCGCGCTAGGGCCACCCGCTGTTGCTGGCCACCCGAGAGCTGGGATGACTTTCGGCGCTCGTAGCTGGGTAGATCGACCAAGCGCAGGGCGTCGCGAACCCGGGTCTCGACCTGCGACTCCGGCACCTTCTTGCGACGCAGCCCGAACGCGATGTTCTCGAAGACATTCAGGTGCGGGAACAGCGCGTAGCTCTGAAACACCGTATTCACGTCCCGCCGGTACGGCGGCAGGTCGGTGACGTCCTGACCTCCCAGGTAGATCGCTCCTGCGGTCGGCTCCTCGAAGCCCCCCACCATGCGCAGCGTAGTCGTCTTGCCGCAGCCGGAGGGTCCCAGCAGGCTGAAGAATTCGCCGCAGGCGATCTCGAGCTCGAGATCGTCGACGACGGTCAGGTCGCCGAACCGTTTGGTCACATGATCGATGCGGACATCAACCTCGACTGAGGCGTTCATTCGTCCCTGACCCGCTCCCTTGACTGAATCGGGCGCTGATTGTGCCATGCAACTTGAATTTTATGTTGGGCCGCCCCGGGGCGCAGGCCCGGCCCTCAAGTAAACGGGCCGGATGTCGACGTGATCTTCCGCACCGGGAGCACTTGGACGGGAGCGGGGGCAGGCGGCCGCGCGGTTCTCGGCGCTGACGCCCTTGCGCGACCAAGTGACCGATCGGCCGGTACCGGTCCACGCGTTGGCTCAAGGTTCCCGCGCTTGGGGATCCCGGGTGATGGTTCGCAGCCTGCGTGCACCGGATCTGACCGCCCTCTACTCGGCGAAGAATGCGGGGCGCAATCGGATACTCCCGGCGCGACCCGGGGCCGTCGCAGGGGCACAGGGGTGCAATCCGGCCAGCGCGCAGGTCGAGGGCGGGCGGGTGCCCCGCTCAGCGCGCCGCGTGCGTGAAGGGTTCGGGCGGATTCCGCATGGGCGTACCTCGTTGAGTTCAGGACGGGCGGCGGCGCGACAGCCGCCAGCCCAGAGCGATGAGCAGCGCGAGTGCGACCACCAGCAGCAGAAAGCTCGCGCGCGCGATGTTCGGCAGGTAGGCGAGGATGCGGTCGCCGAAGAAAAAAGTCCCGAGCGACCAGACCCCGACCCAGAGCGCAGCGCCGAGTGTGTTGTACAGCAGGAAGTGGCGCCGCGTCATGCCGGCGCTGCCCGCCACGATGCCGTTGATCTGGCGCGCGAGCTCGACGAAGCGCGCGAGCATGACCATCGCGCCGCCCCAGCGGTCGAAGAAGCGCTGCACAAAGGACAGGCGCTCGGCGTTGATACCGACGTAGGAACCGTAGCGCACCAGCAGCCGCATGCCGCCATAGCGCCCGATGGCGAAGCCGATATTGTCGCCGATCACGGCGCCGAGCCACGCGCATGCGATTACCCACTCGATGTGCAGCCCGCCGCGTGCGGCGATCAGCGAAGCGGCGATCAGCGTCGTCTCCCCCGGCGTCGGCAGGCCGAAGTCCTCGAGCATGACGAGCAGGAACACGGCCAGATAGCCGTAGTGGTGCAGGAACGTGCCGTGCGCGTCGATGACGTGCTGCAGCGTGTCGGCGCTCATGGCTGCGGCCGGTGCGCCGGGGCCTTCGCTAAGTGCCGCCGCAACCGCCCGCAGCCTGCTGCATCGGCGGGCAGCGCACGCTTCCGTAGGAGCAGAACACGCAGCAGTCGCCGGGTTTGGAGCGCAGCAGCGCGCCGCAGCCTGTGCACTCGTAGAAGAACTGGCAGCCGTCGGTCGGCATCGCCTCTTCGCGCGCGAAGCCGCAGCGCGGACAGGTGAGCACGGAGCGCAGAATCGGGGCCGAAGCGGTCATCCCGGTGGTGGGCGGAAAGAGGTCAATTCAACCTCGGGGTGAAGCGCAACCGTAGCCGCGCTCGAAACAGACTCGCATGATAGCCGCCAAGACTTGCCTGCGGGCCTCAATCAGCGCTTCGGGTGCCTGTCACGCGATGGCACGTGGCCGATGAGACTGACTGTATGATTCGGGCTCCTCTGTCATTCGCAAGGAGAAAGCCGCGTGGCCCGACTATTGGCAGCCTTGGCGCTCGCATTCGGTCTGCTCGCGTCCGCGCCGGCGGAGGCGATGAGCGCGAGCGAGCTGCTGGCGAATTGCACCGAGGTCGTGAAAGGCGCCGACGGCGCGCCCAACGTCGATCCCTACAAGGCCGGGCAGTGCATGGGCTACATCCAGGGATTCGGCGAGGGCGCGAAGGTCTCGGCGCTCGGCGCCAGCACCGACATGACGGAATACGAGAAGCGCAGATTCTTCTGCGTTCCGCAGGGCGTCACTAACCTGCAGATGGTCCGCGTGCTGGTGAAGGCGCTGCGCAGCCAGTCCGAGGAACACCTTCGTGAGGAGGCTGGCGTGCTGGTGGGCATAGAGCTGCGCCGGGCGTATCCGTGCCAGCCGGGCGCCAAGCAATCGCGCTGAGACTCGCGCGCCCCGGCCGAGACTCCGGAGAAGATTCGTGACGCACCATTTATCGATCACCGTCGCCGCCACCGCGTTCGCCAGCGCCGCGGCGCCGCCTGCCGCCGAGCATCGGCACGAGGTCGCGCCGCCCGCCGCCATGTCGATGCAGATGCCGCAGCCGGCAGATACGCGCCAGCTGGTGAGCTTCCCGCCCATGCTGCTCGAGCACGAGATGCGCAAGATGGGCGACCACCTCGCGACGCTGCGGATGATCCAGGCCGCGCTCGCGAACAACGCCTACGACGAAGCCGCGAAGCTCGCGGAGCACCGCCTCGGCCTGAGCTCGTTCGAGCTGCACGGCGCGCACGAGGTCGCCCCCTACATGCCCGCGGGCATGCAGGCCATGGGTACCGAGATGCACAAGGCGGCGAGCCGCTTCGCGATCGAGGTCGACAAGGCGGGCCGCCACCGGCGACCTGCGCCCGGCGCTGGGCGCGCTCGCGGATCTCACCCAGCGCTGCGTAGCCTGTGACGCGGCGTATCGCCTGCATTAGCAGCCGACGGCGGCTTCCCTGTTTTGCAATCCTTCATCTTTCCAGGCGCTCGGTTCGGTAACATCGCGCCGGTGCAGTGATTCCAGACCTGCCTGATTAATTGCGTATCTCGTTCGCCACATGACTGCCCAAGCCGTGCCGAAGCGCACCCGCTCCAGGGCTGCGGCCGAAGCCGGGCAGCTGCGCGTATCGGCCGACGAGAAGATCGAGGCGCTGTCGCTCCTGTGGCAGCAGCCCCTGGCGGGGATGTGCGTCGTCCAGCGCGGACGCATTGTCTTCTGCAACAATCGCTTTGTCGGCATGCTCGGGTATACGAGCGAGGAGCTCGGCCGGCTGCCCGCGAAGAGGGTGCTGCCGGAGGTGCTCGAAGACCTCGCCATGCGCAGCGTTAGCCACGAGCGCCGCGGGCGCGAGCACGATGCCGCGCACCCGGTGAAAGCACGGCGCAAGGATGGCTGGCCCGTGGAGCTCGAGTGTTTCGGCAGCAGCGCCACGTTTCGCGGACGTCCGGCGACGCTGCTTATCGTCATCGACGTCAGCGCGCGCAAGCGCGCCGAGGACGATCTCAAGGGCTCGGTGAGGAGGCTCGAGGCCACGCTGCGCGGAACCGTCGGCGCGATCAGCTCGATCAGCGAGATCAGAGACCCCTACACGGCCGGCCATCAGAGAAGGGTCGGATTGCTCGCCGCCGAGATCGGCCGGGCCTTGGGATTGCCCGAGGCGACCAACGAGGGTCTGCTGATCGCCGGGGAGGTGCATGACGTCGGCAAGATTGGCGTGCCGATCGAGATCTTGGTGCTGCCGCGCCGGCTGAGCGTCGAGGAGTTCAGCATGGTCAAGCGCCACGCCCGCTTCGGCTACGAGATGCTGAAGGGCGTGGAGTTTCCCTGGCCGGTGGCGGATGCCGTCTGCCACCATCATGAGCGGCTCGACGGCAGCGGCTACCCCGACGGCCTCAAGGGAGACGAGATTGCGATCGACGCGCGAATCGTGGCGGTCGCGGACGTCATCGAATCGATCGCGTCGCATCGTCCCTACCATCCCGCCCTGGGCGTGGGCACCGCCCTAGCGGAGCTGAAGAAGGGCAGCGGAACCCTGTTCGACCCCGCGGTGGTGCGCGCCTGCCTGAGCTTGTTCGCGAAGGGCACGGACAGCCGGGTCGCGGAGCTCTTCGAGTTCCCGGCGCGTTAGCCGCCTGCCGCACCGGATCGGAGCGCCGCGGCGCTCGAGACGACATCCACCGGCGCTCGACCGGCCCTTGATCGACGTCAAAGTGACGCGCGACCGTACCGGGACAATACCGCATCGGGCGACTGGACCCGTCTGCGACACCGTGACGACGGGAACCGCGCGCACCGCAATGCTTCGCCGGCGCTCGCAAGGAGACTGACATGGCAGGTCTGGAAGTGGTGCTTTGCAATCCCGTTCGCACTGCCATCGGCACCTACGGCGGCGCGCTCAAGGACACGCCCGCGCCCGCGCTCGGCGCCGCGGCGATCCGCGAGGCGCTCAAGCGCTCGGGGCTCGCGCCCGAGAAAGTGGACGCGGCGCTGCTGGGCAACGTGGTGCAGGCCGGCGTCAAGATGAATCCCGCGCGCCAGGCGGCGATCGCCGGCGGACTGCCGGTGCAGGTTCCGGCGCTCACCGTGAACCGCGTGTGCGGCTCGGGCGCGCAGAGCGTGGCCAGCGCCGCGCTCGAGATCTGGTCCGGAATGATTCGCTGCGCGATCGCGGGCGGCATGGAGAACATGGACCAGGCGCCGTACCTGATGTACGGCGGACGCTGGGGCTACCGCATGGGCAACGCGCAGCTCTACGACGCCATGCTGCACGACGGGCTGAACGACGCCTTCAGCGGCCAGCACTCGGGATGGCACACCGAGGATCTGGCGACCAGATACGAGGTGTCGCGCGCGGACCAGGATCGCTGGGCGCTGCGCTCGCAGCAGCGCTTTGCCGCGGCGCAGGCCGCCGGCAAGTTCAGTGCGGAAATCGCCGGCGTCGAGGTGAAAGGCAAGAAGGGGCCGGTGCTGTTCGACAAGGACGAACACAACCGGCCGGACACCACGGCAGAGGCGCTCGCCAAGCTCAAGCCGGCCTTTCGCAAGGACGGCAGCATCACCGCCGGCAATGCGCCCGGCCTGAACAGCGGCGCGGCGGCGATGATCGTCGCCGAGCGCGGCTGGGCGGAGAAGAACGGCCTGGTGCCGATTGCACGGCTCGCCTCCTACGGCGTGGCGGCGGTCGAGCCGGGAATGTTCGGCATCGGCCCGGTGCCGGCGGTGCGCCAGGCGCTCGAGCGCGCCGGCTGGAAGATCGGCGACCTCCAGCGCGTCGAGATCAACGAGGCGTTCGCCGCGATCGCGCTCGCCTGCCTGCGCGAGCTCGGGCTGGCCGAGGACGTGGTGAACGTGGAGGGCGGGGCGATCGCGCACGGCCATCCGATCGGGGCCACCGGAGCGATCCTCGCCACGCGCCTCATGCACTCGATGAAGCGCGACGGCCTGAAGCGCGGCGTCGCGACGCTGTGCATCGGCGGCGGGCAGGGCATCGCGCTGGCGCTGGAAGCGCTGTAGCTAGCGGCAACCTGCTGCGGATAACCCAACCATCTCAAGCAAGAGAGGCGGCAACATGTACAAGCGCATATTGGTCCCTGTCGACGGCAGCAGCACGGCAAGCCGTGGGTTGAAGGAAGCGCTGAGCATCGCGAGACAGCAACGCGCAAGTCTGGTCCTGTTCTACGCGGTCGACGAGTCCTTCATCATGGCGGCCGGCGACGGAATGATGCTCCCGGACAATGTGTTCACGTCGTTGCGCGTCGCGGGACAGAAGATCCTCGCCAAGGCGGCCGTGCTTGCGCGCAAGAGCGGAGTGCGTGCGCGCACGGTGCTCGCCGAGTCGATGGCGGGTCCGGTGGCCGAGTTGATCCTTCGCGAGGCAAAGCGCTGCAAGGCCGATCTGATCGTGATGGGGACCCACGGACGTCGCGGGGTGAGGCGCCTGGTGATGGGCAGCGACGCCGAGCACGTGCTGCGTGAGACGCCGGTACCGGTGCTGCTGGTGCGTGGCGTGGCGGCGGCCGGGCGGGGAAAACGAGGACGGCGGTGAGCCGGCCGCGCGCCGCCCTTTGCGGCGGCTGTGGATACGAAGGTGCGGCGTAGCGCTTTGGGCGCCGGGGCTACTCGGCGATGACGCACCGCGCGCGCCTGGGCATCGTCGCGCTCGCGGTCCTGGTCGCCGCTGCGGGCGTGCTGTTGCTCTGGGCACCTGCCAGGCGGGCTTTATTCGGTCCCCCGGCCGGCCCGCAGAAGATCGTGCTCTCGGGCAACATCGAGGCCCATCAGAGCGTGCTGAGCTTCAGCCAGGTCCAGGCGCCGATTGTGTATCTCGCCTTCGACGAGGGCAAGTCCGTCGCAGCCGGAACCGTGCTGGCCCGGGTCGACGATCGCTTCTACCGCCAGCAGCTGCAAATCGACCAGACCAATCTCGAGGTCGCGCGGCGGGCGGTCGCGGTGAACGAGAGCAACCTCGCCGCAGCCCGCAACACGGTCGCCAGCGACCGCTTCAACCTTGCCGAAAAGAAGCGCGAGCTCGCGCGCGACGAAGCGCAGCTGAAATCCGGCGCTGTCTCGCAGTTAACCTATGACCTCGCCTCCACCGCCGTGGCGCAGGCAGCCGCCGAGCTCGCGCGCGACCTGGCCCTCGTCCAGGTGGCACGCGACAATATCGAGCTCGCGCGCGCCAACCACGCGGCGGCCGAGGCGAAGGCGGGGCTCGATCGGGTCACCCTCTCCTACACGGTTTTGCGCGCCCCCTTCGGCGGAGTGCTGGCGGAGCGCGAGGCCGAACTGGGCGAGCTGGCCGGACCCGGTGTGGCCATCTTCACGCTCGACGACCTCGACCACGTCTGGCTGCGCGCCTACGTGAACGAGACGAACCTGGGGGCGATTCGTCTGGGTGAGGCGGTAGAAGTGGCGACCGACACCTATCCCGGCAAGATCTATCACGGCCGCATCGGCTTCATCTCCTCCCAGGCCGAGTTCACCCCGAAGACAGTCGAGACCCACGGCGAGCGGGTCGCGCTCGTCTATCGCATCCGCATCGACATCGACAATCCCACGCACGAGCTGCTGCCGGGGATGCCGGCGCAGGCGACGATCGCGCTGCTGCCCGCGGGAAAATGACGGCGCAACGCGGCGCAGCGGCGGTGAGCGTGCGCGCGCTCAGCAAGAGCTTCGGGCCCGTGCTGGCGGTGCGGGAGGTCGAGTTCGCGGTGGCACCGGGAGAGGTGTTCGGGCTGGTCGGGCCCGACGGCGCGGGCAAGACCACGATCATGCGCATGCTGGCCGGCGTGCTGCGTCCCGATGCGGGCGATATCGAGGTCGACGGCGTGGACGCGCGCGCCGAGCCCGAGCACGCCAAGCTGCGCCTGAGCTACATGCCGCAGCGCTTCGGCCTGTACGAGGATCTCACGGTCGCCGAGAACATCCGCTTCTACGGCGAATTATTCGCCGTTTCTCCCGTCGAGCGCGCGCGGCGCAGCCGGGAACTGCTCGATGCCGCCGGCCTGTCGCCGTTCCTGCGCCGGCTGGCGGGCCAGCTCTCCGGCGGGATGAAGCAGAAGCTCGGCCTGATCTGCGCCCTGATCCACACCCCCCGCGTGCTGCTGCTCGACGAGCCGACGACCGGCGTCGATCCCGTTTCGCGGCGCGAGTTCTGGGCGATCCTGTACAGCCTGCGCGAGCGCGGGGTCGCCATCGTGCTTTCCACCGCGTACATGGACGAGGCGGAGCGCTGCTCGCGTCTGGCCCTGCTGCAAGGCGGTCAGATCCGCCATTGCGATACGCCTGCGCGCCTCAAGCAGGCGATGCCGGGCGCGATGCTCGCCGTGGCGTCGGCCGATCCGCGCGCCTTGCGCGCGGCGCTCGCAGGCACGCCCGGAGTGCTTGGCGTCCTGCTCATGGGCGATCGCGTGCACGTGCGGGTCGACGATTCCGCGCGGCGCGTCCCCGAGCTGCGTGCGCGGCTCGCCGAGCGGGGCATCACGGAGTTCGACCTTAGAACCGCCGAGCCCGGCATCGAAGACGTGTTCGTGGCCCTGCTCGGAACCGGGGCACAGGCATGAGCGAGGCCGTGCCCGCGGTGCTCACCCGGGGGCTGACCAAGAAGTTCGGCGCCTTCACCGCCGTGGACCACCTCGATTTGAGCATCGAAAAAGGCCAGGTTGTCGGCTTCATCGGACCCAACGGTGCCGGGAAGTCGACCACCATCCGCATGCTCTGCGGTCTGCTGCGCCCGACCGAGGGCACGGCTACGGTGGCGGGCCTCGATGTCGGCCGCGAGCCCGAAGCCGTGCGCGAGCACATCGGTTACATGTCGCAGAAATTCTCCCTGTACGGGGACCTGACGGTACGCGAAAACCTCAGGTTCTTCGGCGGCATCTACCGGGTCCCGCGCCGCGACATCGAGGAGCGCACGCGCGCGGCCGTGTCGATGGCCGGGCTCGAGGGCCGCGAGGGGGCGCTAGTGCGCACGCTCGCGGGCGGCTGGAAGCAGCGCCTCGCGCTGGGCTGCGCGATCCTGCACCGCCCGCCGATCCTGTTTCTCGACGAGCCGACCTCCGGCGTCGAGCCCGAGGCGCGGCGTCGGTTCTGGGACCTGATCCACGAGCTGGCGGGGGGTGGCGTCACCATCCTGGTGTCCACGCACTACATGGAGGAGGCCGAGTACTGCAACCGCATCGCGCTCATCGATCGCGGCAAGCTCATCGCGATGGGCGCTCCGGGCGAGCTGCGCAGTCAGCGGCTCGGCGGCCAGCTGGTCGAGGTCGAGTGCGCGCCGCTTGGAGCCGCGCTGCAGGCGCTCGCCGCTGCGCCGGGCGTGATCGAGGCCGCCATCTTCGGCGACAAGCTCCACGTCGTGCTCGGCGAAGCGGGCCTCGGCCCCGCCGAGCTGCCCGGCTTTCTCGCCGCGCGCGGCATCCAGGTCGCTCAGGTGCGCAGCGTCGCGCCGAGCCTCGAGGACGTCTTCGTGCACCTCGTGTCCGGCGGGCAGGATGAAAGGATCGCGGCATGAAGGCACGGCGGCTCCTCGCCATGGCGTACAAGGAAATGCTCCAGGTCTGGCGCGACCCCCGCAGCCTTGCTGTCGCGCTGCTGATGCCGCTCATGCAGATGCTGCTGCTCGGCTATGGGGTGAGCCTCGACATCAAGCGGGTGCCGCTGTGCGTCTTCGACCAGGAGAACAGCCAGCAGAGCCGCGCCGTGGTCGAGCGCTTCGTCTCGTCCGGCTGGTTCTCGATCCGGCGTACGCTCGGACGCGAGGCCGGCATTCGCGACGCGATGGATCGTGGCCAATGCATCGCCGCCGCGGTGATTCCGGGGGACTTCTCGCGCCAGCTGGCCGCGACCGGAAGCGCGCCGTTACAGGGCGTTTTCGACGCGACCGACGTCAATACCACGAACATCGCGCTCGGCTACGCGCAAGGCGTGATCGCACAGGCGAACGCCGACATCGCGGCGCGCTGGGCGGCCTCGCACGGCGTTCGGCCGTCCCTGGTCGGCCAGGTCGATCTCGAGCCCAGCACCTGGTTCAATGAAACCCTGGACAGCCGCAACTTCATCATCCCCGGGGTGGTGGCGGTGATCCTCGCGCTGGTTGGCGCGCAACTCACCTCGCTCACGGTTTCGCGCGAGTGGGAGCGCGGAACGATGGAGCAATTGATCTCGACGCCGGTGACGGCGCTCGAAGTCATGATCGGCAAGCTGATCCCGTATTTCGCGATCGGCCTGCTCGACGCCGCGTTCTGCCTGCTCGCCGCCATCTACTGGTTCGCAGTGCCCTTCCGGGGGAGCGTGCTCGCGTTGTTCACGACCACCGCGCTGTTCCTCATCGTGGTGCTCGGCATGGGCTACGTCATATCGGTGCGCGTGCGCAGCCAGCTCGGCGCGAGCCAGATCGCCCTGCTCGTCACCATGCTGCCCACCACCCTGCTCTCGGGCTATACCTTTCCGATCGACCAGATGCCGGCGCCGATCCGCGCCATCACCCTGGCCGTGTATTCGCGCTATTACGTCACGGTCCTGCGCGCGATCTTTCTCAAGGGCAGCGGACTCGCCGAACTCTGGCTGCCGCTGCTCGGCCTCGCCATCTACGCCGCGGTCATCGTGGCGATCGCCGCGCGGGCCTTCCGCAAGCGGCTGGACTAGCGCGATGCTCGAACGCCTGTCGGTGATGCTGATGAAGGAGTTTCTCGAGCTCAGGCGCGATCGCTGGGCGATGTTCCGCCTGGTCGTTCCGCTGATCCTGCAGATGTTCATCTTCGGCTACGCGGCGACCTTCACGGTGTATCACGTCGCCACCGCGATCCTCGACCTGGACCGCAGCGCCGCCAGCCGCAGCCTAGTGTCGCACTTCCTCGCCACCTCCCGCTTCGACGTCGTCGACGTGGCCGAGAGCCAGAGCAAGATCACGCAGGACATCGATCGCGGCACGGCCGTCATTGCCATCGTCATCCACGCCGGCTTCGGCCGCGACCTGCAGAACGGCAGCGGCGCGCCGCTGCAGGTCATCGTGGATGGCACCAACTCGAACACGGCGCTGATCGCTCTCGGCTACATAAACCAGATCGTGGCCCAGTTCTCGGCCGGGCAGGCGAGCCGCGCGCGCGCGCCGGGGGTCGGCGGCGCGACGCCGCAGATCGGGATCACGCTCGTGCCGCGCCCCTGGTTCAACGAAGGCCTCAACGAGCGCTGGTTCTTCATCCCCGGAGTGATCGGCACGCTGACGCTGCTTCAGGTGGTCAGCCTCACCGCGTTCGCCATCGTGCGCGAGCGCGAGGTCGGCACGCTCGAGCAGATCATGGTCAGTCCGATCCGTCCGGTGGAGTTCATCCTTGGCAAGACCGTGCCGTTCTTTCTCATCGGGCTCGGCGACATCGCCCTGGTGAGCGCCATCGGCATCCTCAGGTTCCGCGTCCCGTTCGCCGGGAGCCCTTGGGTGATGCTGCTCGGCGCCTCGCTTTTTCTGCTTGCGGCGCTCGGCATGGGGTTGCTGCTGTCGACGTTCTCGCGCACCCAGCAACAGGCCTTCGCGCTCAACTTCTTCCTGGTCAATCCGTTCTTCATTCTGTCGGGGTTCGCTTTTCCGATCGCGGCCATGCCCAAGCTCCTGCAATGGTTCACAGTGGTCAATCCGTTGCGCTATTTCCTGGTGGTCCTACGCGCGGTGTTCCTGAAGGGAGTCGGGGTGTCGATCCTGTGGCCGGAGCTCGGGGCGATGGCGCTGCTCGCCTTAGGCATGCTGACAGTGAGCGTGCTGCGTTTTCGCAAGTCGCTCGATTAGGGCGCTGCGCGCCGCCTCCGGTTCAGGCTGAGGCCGGCGTCAGCACGGGAAGGGCTCGCGGGTGTAGCATCCAAGGTCCGTCCTCCTTGGCGTGCATTCGAGACCATGCCTCGCGTCGCCGCTCCTGCCGGGTGTTCTTGCCGCACATGGCGCAAAGCACTGCTGGCCGCGCTGGGAGGCTGCTACGTCGCGCTCGCGCAGGCGGCCGGCGGACCTCTGGGCATCGATCACCGCATCGGCCTGGACCAGAGTGGCGTCTGGGCGCGCCATGACCAGGTGCTGCTGCAGGAGCTGACCCTCGCCACCGTTTTGGGAGGTGCCCTCTGGGAAGGCGGCGATAGCCGCCTCGGCCAGACCTTCTGGCGCTCGGTAGACTCGTCGGCGATCTCGATCGTCGCGACGACCGTGGCGAAGGACGTGTTCACCCGCGCGCGCCCCACCCAGACTGCGGATCCCAATCTGTGGTTCCAGGGCAGTCACCATTACAGTTTTCCGAGCGGCGAGGTGTCCTTCGTCAGCGCTGCCGTGACCCCTTTCGTGCTGGAGTATCGCGACCAACACCCCGGGGTCTATGCGCTCGAGCTATTGCCGCTGTATGACGGGATTGCGCGCCTGAAATCCCAGGCGCACTGGCAGACCGACGTGCTCGCGGGCTTCGCGCTCGGCACCGCCGCGGGGTACTACGCGCAGCACCGGAGCTCGCCCATCATCCTCGAGGCGCTGCCGCACGGCTTCGAGGTCGGCCTGCGCAAGCACTGGTAGTGGCCGGTGGCCCCTGCCACCGAGCGTTCCGGCGGCGCTCAGTAGTGCCGGCCCGTCGGGCCGGCCCCCATGCCGAACATGGCCGCGTTGAGCATGCCGATCACAATACCGATCACGATGGTGATCACCACTACCACGGTGGTGTAGCCGAGCGCCTTCTGCGGCGGCACCTTCATTAGCACCGGCACGCCCAGGTAGAACAGATACAGCGAGTACAGTGCGCCGAGGAGGGAGGCGAGCCAGCCGAGAACCGGCACGATCACCAAGACCCCCGCGACCCAGGAAGCGGTCATCGCATAGGCCGTGAGCCTTAGCGCCTGGGCGAGGTTCTTGCGCCCGCCGAAGCCCGGCGCCAGCGCGTCGGCGATGAACGCGACCACGAACACCATCACCAGGCTCAGTGCGTAGCCCACGACGGTGAAGCCCAGCTCGGCACCCAAACCCATGCGTACGCCGAAGAAGCCGGCGATGAACGCCCGGCTGATCAGGCCCGCGATGGCGGGAATGAGCGCCAGGATCGCGATGTAGCCGCGATACAGCGACTGGGCATCAGTCTGCTCCTGCTCGATGACCCGCCACTCGCTCCTGGGCTGGAGCAGGATCTTCCTCGCGCGCTCGACGATGTTCATGTGCCATCCTGACGTCAGCTGACGACATGGTGAGTATAGGCGTCCGGTGCGGCGTCCACAACGAAGCGCGCGGGCGAGTTGCGGACGCGGTGCGCCGGGATCACGCTTTCAGCTCGGGAAAATCCTCGTCCCAGAACTCGTTCCTGCGCCGCGCCTCGCCATGGCGCTCGTTCTCGGCGCCGCGCAGCTGCACGCGGCGGATCTTGCCTGAGATGGTCTTGGGCAGTTCGGAGAACTCGATGCGGCGGATGCGCTTGTAGGGCGCCAGCCGCTCGCGCGTGAAGCGGAAGATCGCGAGCGCGGTCGCGCGCGAGGGCTCGAAGCCGGGCTTGAGCACGAGGTAGGCCTTCGGCACGGAAAGGCGCAGGGCGTGCGGGCTGGGTACCACGGCGGCCTCGGCGACCGCGTCGTGCTCGATCAGCGCGCTCTCCAGCTCGAACGGGCTGATGCGGTAGTCGGCGCTCTTGAACACGTCGTCGGCGCGCCCGACGTACCAGAAGTACCCGTCGGCGTCGCGCGACGCGACATCCGCGGTGCGGTAGTACGCACCGCCGAGCAGCTCCCGGGTGCGCTCGGGATTGTCGATGTATCCGGTCATCAGCCCGACCGGGCGCGAGCGGAGGTCGATCGCGACCTCGCCCTCGTCGGCGGGTCGGTCATCGGTGACGTCGAGCAGATCGATCTTGAAGCCCGGCAGCGGGCGGCCCATCGAGCCGGGCTTCACCGGCTGACCCGGTGGATTGCCGAGCTGCGCAGTGGTCTCGGTCTGCCCGTAGCCGTCGCGCACGGTGATGTTCCACGCCGCCTGCACGCGCTCGATCACTTCCGGGTTGAGCGGCTCGCCGGCGCTCGCCAGCTCTCGCAGCTTGACCGGATAGGCCTTGAGGTCCTCCAGGATCAGCATGCGCCAAACCGTCGGCGGCGCGCACAATGTGGTCACGCCGTGGCGCACCAGCGCTTCGAGCGTCTTCTTCGCGTCGAAGCGCGCGAGGTTGTACAGGAACACCGTCGCCCCTGCGTTCCACGGCGCGAACAGGCAGCTCCAGGCGTGCTTCGCCCAGCCCGGCGAGCTGATGTTGAAGTGCACGTCGCCTTCGCGCAGGCCGAGCCAGTACATGGTCGACAGGTGCCCGACCGGGTAGCTCTGGTGGGTGTGCTCCACCATCTTCGGCCGCGCGGTGGTGCCGGAGGTGAAGTACAGCAGCAAGGGATCGTCGGCGCGCGTGACGCCGTCGGGCGCGAAGCTCGCGCCGGCCTCATCGGCCTTCCGGTACGAGATCCATCCCGCGGCGTCCCCGCCGACCAGAATGCGCGAGTACGCTCCGGGGAGGTCGGCAAACTTGCCGTACGCGGCCATATCGGCGATGACGTGCTGGATATTGCCGCGCTCGATCCTGTCCTGCAGGTCGGCCTGCGTGAGCTGCGTGGTTGCCGGGCTTACCACCGCGCCGAGCTTCATCGCCGCGAGCGTGATCTCCCAGAGCGGCACCACGTTCGGCAGCATCACGAGCATGCAGTCGCCGCGCCGCACGCCATTCGCGCGCAGGAAGTTGGCGACGCGGTTGGAGCGCGCGCTCATGTCGGCGAACGTGGCGCGCGCCTCGGAGCCGTCCTCGTTCACTACCCACAGAGCGGTGCGCTGGTTGTCGCGCGCGATCACGTCGAAGTAATCGAGCGCCCAGTTGAACTCGGCGAGCTGCGGCCAGCGGAATCCGGCGAAGGCGGCGGCGTAGTTGTCGCGGTTGGCGATCAGGAAATCGCGGGCTTGCAGGAAAGTCTGGGTCGCGTTCATCGTGCCCCTCCTCAGGTGGCCTCGATCGGGAAAGGCCGATGTTATTCGCCGGGCGGCGAAATTCAAACCCGCGTTCGCTCCCGGCGCGCGCGTGAAGGCCTGCAGCCGCCAGGTATCGTGCGCCTCGTCGTGACGCAGGATGCGGCGGTTGCCGTCTTCGGCCCCGAACCCTGAGACAGCGGCATCGGGGCCCCTGCCAGCGATCGGCGATGTGGAGGGCGGCTAGCAGCCGTACGCCCAGCCGGAAAGCGAGCGGGTCCCGCTCGTCACGGTCGACGGCATGGGATTCGACACGGATCGTCATCGCCGCGGGCTCGGGCGCGCTCAGTGCGCCCGCACGAACGTGACGCGGGAGCGCAACGCCGCGTGAGCAGGGCTACGCCAAATGCCTGGCCAACCGTTGCGCCGCCGACGACGTGACCCGGGTCGTTAAAGGCGGCGGTGCGCAGCGCCTCGAGCAATGCGCCTGTGAAGTTTGATCGAGGTCAAAGCCGCGGTACCCGGGCACGGTACCTTTGGCGTTGTCGGAGCGCGGGTGCGGCGTGCGCCGCAGTCCGGCACCGATCGCGAGCAAGGAGACGCAGGGAATGAAAGCAGAACGCGGGGGATTCCGGATGCTGCGCAGGGAGCAGCTGCTGCAGGAACTGGTGCACGACAGTTACAAGTCCAAGCGCAAGCTGCCCGAGCCGACGCGCTGCCCGCAGTGCGGGGCGACGTATCACAAGGGCCGCTGGACCTGGGACCTCGCGCCGGCCGGCGCGCACGAGGAAACCTGCCCGGCCTGCCATCGCATCCACGACAAGTTTCCCGCCGGCTACGTGAATCTGACCGGCGCGTTCCTGGCCGCCCATCGCGACGACATCGTGCACGTGGTGCGCAGCCACGAGGCGAAGGAGAAGGCCGAGCATGCACTCGAGCGCATCATGGCGATCGAGAACACCACGGACGGGATTCTGGTCACCACCACCGACGCGCACCTGGCGCGCAACATCGCCGAAGCGCTGCACAACTCGTTCAAGGGCGAGCTCGAGTACCACTACAACAAGGAAGAGAACCTGCTGCGCGTGAACTGGAGTCGATGAGATACCGGCGGCGCAAAAGAAAACGGCCCGGCGCAAGCCGGGCCGTGGTTCGAGCCGTTTATGTCGGTATTGATCGTTTGGCGTCGCAGCGCTGCGCTACAACGCATGGTTGCTCTACTACTTGCCCATGATGGGTCCGTACAGCGCCCAGTTCTGACCATCGAAGCGCTCCAGCTGCAGCTGGCCGAGCGGGTAGTAGTCGGAGGGGCTGGTGTTGATCTTGATCCCGGGTAGCAGCATTGGCAACTCGAGGTTCTTGATGTGCGCGGCCTGCTTCATGATGTTCGCCCGCGTCAGGTCGTTGCCGCACGCCTTGAGCACGTGCACCAGCGTCTGTGCCACGGTGTAGCCGTAGGGGTTGAAGTTGTTGGCCGGATCGTCATTCGGCATGTACTTCTTCATCCACTCCTTGAAATGGACCATGTCAGGATCGTTATCCCACTCCTTGTCGGACGCGTCCTTGATGTAGGCAGTGGAGATGACGCCTTTGGCCTTTTCGAGGCCCGCCGGCTTGAGCACCGCGCCGGTCGAGTTCGACACGTTATTGAGGTACTGAATCGGGTGCCAGCCGATGTCGTAGGCTTGGCGGATCGCCTGCGCCGCAAACTTCGGCGTGGTGATGTTGACGAACACGTCCGCGCCCGAGCCCTTGAGCGACACGATCTGCGAGTCGACCGTCGGCTCGCTGGTTTCGTAGCTGACCTCCTTGACGATCATCGTCTTCGCCTTGGCGCCCAGACCATCGACCAGTCCCTTCAGATAATCCTTGCCGTAGTCATCGTTCTGGTAGAGCACGCCGATCTTGGCGTGCGGGTGGTTCTTGAGGATGTCCGCGGCGTAGATCCGGGCCTCCTGCTGGTAGCTGGGCTGCCAGCCCATGGTCCAGGGGAAGTGCTTGGGATCGCCCCACATAGTGGCGCCGGTGGCGAGGAACAGCTGCGGAACCTTCTTCGCGTTGAGGTACTTGTGCACCGAGACGTTGGTCGGTGTGCCGAGGCTGCCGAACATGAAGAGCACGTTGTCCTGCTCGACGAGCTTGCGTGTCTGCTCGACTGTCTTCGGCGGGCTGTAGCCGTCGTCCATGCTCTTCAGATCGATCTTGCGACCGTTGATGCCGCCCTCTTCGTTGATCATCTTGAAGTAGGCGGCCTCCGCCTTGCCGATCTGTCCGTAGGCCGAGGCCGGGCCACTGTAAGGCATCGTTTGCCCGATCTTGATCTCGGTGTCGGTCACGCCCGGCCCATAATGCTTGGCCGCCAGGGCGGGCGCTGCCGAAAGCGCAAGCCCGATCGCGACGGCGGCCGGGGTCAACAGCTTCTTGTAAGACATAATCTCCTCCTTTTGTGGTGGATGGCTTCGCCCGTCAAGGGCTCCGCTACTTGCGGAAACGCCGCGTTGCCCAAGCCAAGGCAATGCGGAGAAAGGCTACCACGCCCCCGGGCATCAGGTACATGAAGCCGATCAGGAACACCCCGTAGATGGCCCAAGGCGCGGCCTTCGAGATCTGGCTGGCAATGTTGGGGATGAACACGATGAAGGCGCCGCCGAACACCGCGCCGGCGATCGACGAGATGCCGCCGATCACGCTGCCCACGAGGAAACTGATCGACAGGAAGATGTCGAAGCTATCCGGTGCCACGAACTGCACCGCGATGGCGCCGAGCGCCCCGGCAATCCCGGTGTACATGGCGCTTACCCCGAACGTGAGCGACTTGTAGATCGCGGAGTTCACGCCCATCGCCTCCGCGGCGATCGGCTGGTCGCGGATCGCGATCAGCGCGCGGCCGACGCGCCCGTGAAGCAAGTTGCGCGCCAGCAGAAACAACACGATCGCAATGACCAGGGTGAAGAAATACAGCCACTGGTCCTGGTTGACCGGCAGGCCGAATGGCGGGTCCGGCTTGATGATGACGATGCCCTGGACGCCTCCTGTCACGGCGTCGAGGGCCTTGTATTTCAGTAGCGGGGGCATCGTGACGCCGAGCGCGAAAGTGGCGAGCGCGAGGTACAGTCCCTCGAGGCGCAGTGCCGGAAGGCCGAACAGGAAACCTGCGACCAGGCACACCCCCGCGGAGGCTGGCAGGGTCGCCCAGTAGGGTACGTTCAGACTGTTCATGAGGATCGCCGCGGTGTAGGCGCCAAGCGCGTAGAACGCTCCGTGCCCGAGCGAGATCTGCCCGTTGTAGCCGGTGAGCATGTTCAGCCCGAGCAAGGCGATCGCGTATACCAGCACCATCGTCACCTGGAAGGTGTGGTAGCTGCTGATCACGAACGGGAGCGCGCAGCTCAGGACGGCGAGCGCCACCCAGCCGGCGAGCCGCGCGTTCAGGAATCTGGCGCGAGTCGCGATCGCGGTGGTGTTGGCATCCATGCGGCTACACCCGGGTGACGAGCGTCTTGCCGAACAATCCGGCGGGTTTGACGATGAGCACCCCGACGATCAGCACCAGGGCGAGGCTCAGCTTGAGGTCGTTACCGATTACGTATGCGCCCACGAGGTTCTCCAGCACGCCGACGATGAAGCCTCCCAGCACCGCCCCGCCGGGGCTGTCGATTCCGCCGAGCAGGGCGGCGGCGAACGCGTACAACAGCACGCCGGACATCATGTTCGGATCGAGATACACGATCGGCGCCACCATCATTCCCGCGACCGCGCCGACCGCGGCCGCGAGGCCCCAGCCGAGCGCCAGCATCCAGCCGACCCTGATCCCCACCAGGCGTGCCGAGGCGGGATTTTGCGCGGCCGCGCGCATCGCCAGGCCAAGCGGCGTGAAGCGGAAGAATGCGTACAGCAGGACGAGCACAACGAGCGTAACGCCAATTGCTCCAATGCCGTGGGGCGAGACGTATCGGAAGCCGAACAGCGGCTGCGACGGGAACGGGCTCGGGAACGACTTGATGGTGTAGGTGTAGATCCAGCCCGCCAGGCTGTTGAAGATCACCAGCAGGCCGATGAAAACCACGACCACCGAGAGCACCGGCGCGTTCTCCACGGGCCGGATGATCACGCGCTCGATGACGACGCCGCCGACGAACGAGATGAGCACGGTGAGCACGAAGGCGACCCAGTAGGGCAGGCCGGCGTGGATCATCGACCAGGCGATGTAGGTGGAAAACATCGCCATCTCGCCCTGGGCGAAGTTCACCTGGTGCGTGGCCTGATAGATCATGACCAGCGCCAGCGCGACGCTGGCGTAGATCCCGCCAGTCACCAGTCCGGAGCCGACCTGCTCCCAGAAGATGTTCATCGTCGTTGTCCTCGCGGCGGGTGCGCCTCAGTATCCCAGGTAGGAGCGGCGCACCGAATCGTCGTTGCGGATGGCCTCGGCGTCGCCCGAGATCACGATGCGCCCGGTCTCGAGCAGGTAGACATGGTCGGCGAGCTCGAGCGCCATGGCCGCGTTCTGCTCCACCAGCAGGATGGCGACCTTCTCCTTCTGGTTGATGGTGCGCATGATGTCGAAGATCTGCCCCACGATCAAAGGCGCGAGGCCGAACGAAGGCTCGTCGAGCAGCAGCAGGCGCGGCTTGAGCATCAGCGCGCGCGCGATCGCCAGCATCTGCTGCTCGCCGCCGGACAGCGTGCCGGCCTGCTGTCTGCGGCGCTCGCGCAGGCGCGGAAAGTACTCGTACATACGCTCGATGTCCGCGGCGACCGCGTGCCGGTCGCGCCGCGTGTAGCCCCCGAGGCGCAGGTTCTCCTCGGTGCTCAGATGGACGAAGGTGCCGCGTCCGTCGGGAACGTGTGCGATGCCCAGCCGCACGATATCCTCGGTGCCGCGCGCGTCGATGCGCTGGCCGTCGAAGCTGATCTCGCCGCGCGTGCGGATCATGGCGCACACCGCGCGCAGCGTCGTAGTCTTGCCGGCGCCGTTGGCCCCGAGCAGCGTGGTGATCGAGCCCTCCTGCATGTCGAAGCTCAGGCCGTGCAGCACCTGCGTCGGCCCGTAGAAAGCCTCGAGTTTTGCGGCGGAGAGTAGGGCGGCCATCAGTGCGCAGTCCCGAGGTAGGCGCGTATCACCTCCGACTGCTGGCGCACCTCGGCGGGCGAACCGTCGGCGATCTTGCGCCCGAAGTCGAGCGCCACCACCTTGTCGGAGACGCTCATCACCAGGTTCATGTGGTGCTCGACGAGCAGCACGGTAGTCCGCAGCCGATCGCGGATGTCGCGGATCATGACGCCGAGCGCATCGACCTCCTCGTGGTTGAGCCCGCAGGCGGGCTCGTCGAGCAACAGCAGCTTGGGCTCGCTCGCGAGCGCGCGGCCGAGCTCGACGCGCTTCTGGGTGCCGAAGGACAACGCCGACACCGGCGTCTCGGCGACGCTCTCGAGTCGCAGGAACTTCACCAGCTCGCGCGTGCGCGCCTCGGCATCCCTTCGTTCGCGTGCGACCCGCGGCAAGCGCAGGAAGTTGGACACGAAGCCGGTGCGCGTGCGGCAGTGCAGGCCGACCAGGATATTGTCGAACACCGTCATGCTGCGGAACAGAGCGAGGTTCTGGAACGTGCGCCCGATGCCGAGCGCCGCAATGCGGTGCCTGGGGACGCGCAGCAGCGGCCGACCGTCGAACTCGATCTCGCCCTGGGTGACGTCGTAGAGCCGGCTCAGGCAGTTGAACAGCGTGGTCTTGCCCGCTCCGTTGGGCCCGATCAGCCCCGCGATCTGGCCGACGTCGATGTCGAAGGACACGCCGTCGAGCGCCACGATCCCGCCAAAGCGCACATGCACGTTCTTGACGCGCAACAGCGTGCCGGCCGGGATCTGCACTCCTGCTCCTCCTCGTAGATCGACGATCCGCGCTTGCCTGCCGAGATCGCAGGTCGCCCGGTCGCCCCTCCGGTACTTATCGGCGCCCCTCGGTCGGGGGCGCGCTTGTGAGCGGCGATAGTTCCATAAAAGACCGCTGCGGTAAAGCGTCGCTGCACCCGCGCCGCTTGGGCGGCTGCCACCCTGAAACCAAGCATTCAGGAAAAACGGCCGCGTCCGGTCGATCCGCGCCACTGCTCGCCCGTTCGCATCTGCGATCGGCAACCGGGCTATCCGGCGCGCGCGTACTTCGGTATCTTCATCGCCTGAGCGGTCGGCGGGCCGCGCATCTACCGGGTGTCACAAATGCTCGTCAAGTTCCGCTCCGACGCGGGCGCCAGCGTGCTGATGTTCGGCGACGTTGCCGCCAGGCTGCTCAAGCTGATGGGCATGAGCGGCGTAGTCCCCGCCGCGATCCTGGGCAAGGACGTTGCCGCGGCGCTCGCGCGGCTGCAGGCCGCGCTGGCGGTCCACGGCCGCGAGGTTGCCGGCGCGCCCGGCGGCGGCGACGCGGATGCAGCCGCGGGCATCGACCTCGCCACGCGCGCGTTCCCGCTCGTGAAGCTGCTGGAGGCGGCGGCGAAGGAGCAGGCCGACGTCATCTGGGAGCAGGCGCGCTGAGCCGCGCAACTCGCCGGCCGGGGCGCGGGTCGGATAGAATTCAGCGTCCCGCGATGCGCCTCCTGATCTCCAATGACGACGGTTACTTCTCTCCCGGCATCACGCTGCTGGCTGACCGCCTGGCGGCGCTCGGCGAGGTGACGGTCGTCGCCCCGGAGCGCGACCGCTCTGGGGCCTCGAACTCTCTGACGCTGGACCGGCCGCTGAGTGCGCGGCGCGCGGCCAACGGCTTTTTCTTCGTCAACGGCACGCCGACCGATTGCGTACATCTGGCGGTGACCGGGCTGCTCGATTTCCTGCCGGATATCGTCGTGTCGGGCATCAACCTCGGCGCCAACATGGGCGACGACACCATCTATTCCGGCACCGTTGCGGCCGCCACCGAAGGCTATCTGCTCGGCATCCCGTCGCTCGCGGTGTCGCTCGCCAGCAAGGTGGGGGGGCATTACGAGACCGCGGCCGCGATTGCGGCGGAGATGGTCGAGCGTATCGCGCGCGCGCCGCTGCGCGAGCCGGTGCTGCTCAACATCAACGTGCCCGACGTGGCGGCGGCGGAGCTCGCGGGCGTCGAAGTGACGCGCCTCGGCAAGCGCCACAAGGCCGAGCCGGTGGTGCGCATCCAGACGCCGCGCGGCGAGGCCGCCTACTGGATCGGCGCCGCGGGTGACGCGCAGGATGCCGGACCGGGCACCGATTTTTGCGCCGTCGCGGGCAACCGAGTGTCGGTGACGCCGCTGCGGGTCGACCTCACGCATCACGGTCAGCTTGCGCTGGTGAAGGAGTGGCTCGGCCAGTGAACGCGCGTCTGGGCAAGAATTTCGCCGGCATCGGCATGACCTCGCAGCGCACTCGCGCGCGCATGGTCGAGCGCCTGCGCGAGGAAGGCATCCGCGACGAGCGCGTGCTGGCGGCGATGGCGGTGGTGCCGCGTCACGTGTTCGTCGAGGAGGCGCTGGCGAGCCGCGCTTACGAGGACAGCGCGCTGCCGATCGGATTCGGCCAGACCATCTCGCAGCCGTACGTGGTGGCGCGCATGCTCGAGGAGCTCGGCCGCGCGCGCGATCCGGGCAAGGTGCTCGAGGTGGGCACCGGCTGCGGCTACCAGGCCGCGGTGCTGGCGCACGTGGCGCGCGAAGTGTATTCGGTGGAGCGCATTCTGGCGCTTCTTGAGCGCGCGCGCGCCAATCTGCTGGGTCTGAAGCTCGCCAACCTGCGCTTGGTGCACGGCGATGGCAACGCGGGCCTGGAGAAGGCGGCGCCTTTCGACTCGATCATCGTGGCAGCGGCGGCGCCGCAGATTCCGCCGGCCCTGCTACGGCAGCTGGCGCCGGGCGGCAGAATGATCCTGCCGCTGAAAACTTCCGGCGCCGCGCTCGGTGCGCAGCGCCTGATTCTGATCGAGCGCGGCGCGCGCGGATTTACGGAAACCGCCCTGGACCCGGTAAGGTTCGTGCCGCTCGAACCGGGGAAAGCATGACCATGTCCGCACAGCACAGACGCGCCGGCCTGATCGTGGCGGCGGCGCTTGCCGTCGCCGGCTGCGCGAGCCGCCCGGTTTCCGCACCGGTCGAGAGCCTCACGCCGCCCCCCGGGAGCGCGAGCTCGCCGCAAGCGCAGGCCGTGCCCCCGGGCTACTACGTGGTGCAGCGCGGCGACACGCTCTACAGCATCGCGCTGGAGCACGGCGTGGGCTACCGCGATCTGGCGCAGTGGAACAAGATCGACGATCCCGCCAAGATCAGCGTCGGCCAGCTCCTGCGCGTGACGCCGCCGCTGCAACAACCGACGGTTCAGGTGGGCGCGGCGCGCGGCGTTGGAGCGGTGCAGGCACGCCCGCTCGGCGGCCCAACGCCCGCGGCCGCACCGATGGCGCCGCAGCCGGTCGCCCCGGGGGCGACGGTGACCTCGCCGGAGGCGCTGCGACTGCCGTATTCGGCGCAGAACGTGGCGTTGCTGCAGAGCGAAGGTCGGAGTGTACCCGCGCAGCCCACCGCCGCCCAACCCGCGGCCACCCAGGCCGCCGCGACCCCGGCGCCGCAGCAGCTCGCCAAGACCGAACCGCAGCCGGCGCCGGGCGCGGCAGGCCCGATCGATTTCATTTGGCCGGCGAAGGGCAAGCTGCTCGCCGGATTTTCCGAGCCGACCAATAAAGGCATCGACATCGGCGGCAAGCTCGGCGATCCCGTGCTCGCCGCCGCACCGGGCCGCGTTATGTATACCGGCAGCGGCATCCGCGGTTACGGCAAGCTGATCGTCATCAAGCACGACGACGGCTTCAACAGCGTCTACGCGCACAATAAGACCATCCTGGTGAAAGAGGGGCAGGTCGTGACGCGCGGCCAGAAAATCGGCGAGATTGGCGACACCGAGGCCGACATCCCGATGCTGCATTTCGAGATTCGCAAGTCCGGCAAGCCCGTCGATCCCCTCAAGTACCTGCCCGCCATCCCGCGTTGATGAACCACGAGCGCGAGGAATGGTCGCCCGGCCCGGACGAAGGCGCAGTGCCGCCGGCCGTGCCCAACGAGGCGGACGCGCGGAGGCCGAAACGCGCGCCGCCGCGCAAGCGGCCCTGCTCTCGGACCTGACCTAGCTGTACCGACGCGAAGTCAGCGCCAAGCGGCTGCTGACCGCGGACGAAGATCTGGCGAGCGCGCGTGCCGCGCAGGGCGGCGACTTTGGCGCCCGGCAGAGGATGATCGAGCACAACCTGCGGCTGGTGGTGAACATTGCCAAGCATTACCTCAACCGCGGCCTGGCGCTCGGCGACCTGATCGAGGAGGGCAATCTCGGCCTGATGCACGCGATCGGGAAATTCGACCCCGAGCGCGGGTTCCGCTTTTCGACCTATGCGACGTGGTGGATCCGCCAGAACATCGAGCGCGCGATCATGAATCAGTCGCGCATCATCCGGCTTCCGGTGCACGTACTGAAGGAGTTGAACGGCGTGCTGCGCGCCAGGCGTCTGCTCGAGGCCGGATGCGAGCGCGCGGTGACGCACGAGGACATCGCGCACCTGATCGGCAAGCCGCCCGAGGAGGTGCGCCGCATCCTGTCGCTCGGGTGAGCACACCGCCTCGCTCGACGCGCCGCTCGAGGTCGATCCGCTGCTCTCGGTGGGCGAATCGATCGCGGCGGAGGACGCGTTGCCGCCCGAAGCCTCGCTCGCCGGCCACGAGATCGAGGCCCTGGTACAGGGGTGGTTGGCGCAGCTGCCCGACAAGCGGCGCCGCGTGATCGAGCGGCGCTACGGGCTCGCCGGGCGGGATGCGGTGACCCTCGAGACGCTGTCTGACGAACTGGGACTCGCGCGCGAGCGGGTGCGACAGATCCAGGTCGAAGCGCTGGAACGGCTGCGCGCGATCCTGCGCTACCGCGGCATGTCGAAGGATGTGCTGCTGTGAGGCGCGCCGCCGCCCACGCCAGGGCCCGCCGGCTCAGGGGCGCCGGGCGGCGCGCAGCGCCGCAGCGAGGTCGCTCACCGCGCAGGCGTAGAACGAGCTGCGGTTGTAGCGGGTGAGCACGTAGAAGTTGTTGAGCCCGAGACGGTACTCGCTCGGCCGATCGGGGGTCTCGAGCTCGATCAGCGCCGCGCGCGCGTCGGCCGGCACACCCGCGGCGCTGAAGGCGATGCCGGCCTGCGCGAGCTCGGCAAGCGTGTAGCGCGGTTGCACGCCGCCGTCGGCGTAAGCCCAATATCCGTCGCCGCTCACGCTCGCGTCCAGGTCCGCCGGCTCGCCGCGGCGCCAGCCATGCGCTCGCAGGAAGTTGGCGACGCTGCCGATCGCGTCCGCGGCGCTGTCGAGCAGGTCCGCCTTGCCGTCGCCGTCGAAGTCCACCGCGTACTCGCGATAGGTGCGCGGCATGAATTGCGGCAGGCCGATCGCTCCGGCCGGGGAGCCGCGCAGCGCGAGCGCGTCGAGCCCAGCCGCGCGCGCGAACAGCAGGTAGCTCTCCAGCTCGCCGCGGAAGTACCGCGCGCGCCGCGGGTCGTCGAAAGCGAGCGTGCTCAGCGCGTCGATCACCCGCCAGCGCCCGGTCTGCCGGCCGTAGAAGGTCTCGATGCCGATGATGGCGACGATCACTTGCGCGGGCACGCCGTACAGGCGCTGCGCGCGCGCGAGCGCAGCGCGGTTCACCTCCCAGAAGCCCAGCCCCTGGCCGATGCGGCGCTCGTTGACGAACATCGCGCGGTAGTCCTCCCAGGAGGGGTGCTGCGCAGGGCCCGGCTGCATTGCGGCGAGCACCGCCGGCAGGAAGCGCGCCTGTGCGAACAGATCGCGCAGCGCCTTGGCGTTGAAGCCGTGGCGCTCGACCATCTGCCGGATGAAGGCGCGCACCTGCGCACGTTCGGGGTACGGGGCCTGCGCCGGCGGCCGGGCGCAGGCGGCGCCGCACAGGACGAAAGCCACCAGCAGGACCGCGAGCCGCTTCATGCCAAGTGGAACTCCTGCACCAGGCGCTTGAGCTCGGCGACGCGCTCGGCGCCGGAGCGCTTCCCGTCCCGCGGCGCGGCGCCATAGCGCAGCTCGATGTAGAGCGTGCCGATGCGGCGGATCGCCGCACCGGCATTCGGCAGGCCGGCAGCGGCGCGCTCCGAGAAGTCGCGCGGGCCCTCGTGCGGGCCGCGCGCGAAGCCGCGCGCACCGAGCTTGCGGCAGAACGCGTGCCAGGCGCGCTGCACCGGATCCGGACGCACCAGCTGGCGCAGCGACCAGACGAGCAGCACCGCGGTCAGCGCGCCCAGCACCGTGAACAGCACTGCGGTGAGCTGGCGCCAGTCCGTGTCGTGCATGCCGAAGTAGCGCATCAGCTCGCGCTGGCGCTCGGGGTTGTAGCCCAGCACCCACAGGTTCCAGCGGTTGCTGAGCGCCTCCCACTGGTAGCGCAGGCCGCGCAGCCACTCGAACTGCGGCCGCCACAGGAACGGCAGCGGCTCGCCCCGAGGCACGGCGCGCCGCGCGCCGCCCGCGATGCTGTCGGGAACCGCGAGCGCGGTCGGGTCGACGCGGATCCACCCTCGGCCGGTCAGGAATACCTCGGCCCAGGCGTGCGCGTCGGACTGGCGCACCGTGAGGTAGTGGTCGTACGGGTTGAGGTCTCCCCCCTGGTAGCCGGTCACCACGCGCGCAGGCACACCTGCCGCGCGCATCAGGAACACGAACGCGGAGGAAAAATACTCGCAGTAGCCGCTACGTGTCTCGAACAGGAAATCGTCGACCGAATTACGCCCGAGCGGCGCCGCATCGAGCGTATACACGAAGCGCTGATCGCGGAAGTAGGCGATGGCGTGGCGCAGGATCTGCTCGTCGCTGGAGGACGCGTGTCGCCACTGCTCTGCGAGCGCGACCGCGCGCGGATCGAACCCTCGGGGCAGTGCGAGCGCGCGCCGCAGTAGCGCCGGATCTTCCCGGGGGTCGGAAACTGGATTGATAGCCGACGTGACCGTGTAGCGGATACGGCTGCGCACCGGCGTGCGCGAGAGGATCTGACCGTCGTCGGTGAAGCGCGCATGCGGTGGCAGGCTCGCGGCGGTCTCGAGCGCGAACAGCCAGTGGTGGTTGTGCGGCTCGAGCACGACGCTGTACCGATAGTGCGCTCCGCCCCGGGGCGCGGTGAACGGCGCGAACTCGGGCCGGCCTTCGCGCCAGGTACGACCGTCGAAGTCCCACAGCACCGGGCCGCGCCAGTACAGCAACGGCTCGGGAGGCGGCTGGCCGGTGAATTCGGCGCGGAACGCGATCGAGTCGGACTGCGCGACGCGCGCCAGCATGCCCGGGGTCATGCTGTCGGACAGCCCCATGATCCCAGTGTACGCGTCCTGCGGCAGGCCCCAGAGCGGGCCCTGGACGCGCGGAAACAGCAGGAACAGCACCAGCGCCGCGGGCGCCGCGTGCGCCAGCAGCAGGACCGAGCTGCGCAGGTTGGCGCGCAGCGGCCGCTGCGCGGCGCTGAGGCCGACCAGCGTGGTGGTGATCGCGAGCAGCGCCACGCACATGGCGAGCGCCGTCGGGATGCTCTGCGTGTACAGGAAATTGGTGACGACGAGGAAATAGCACAGGAACGCGGTCACGGTCGCGTCGCGCTGGGTGCGTGCTTCGAGCAGCTTCAGGCCCGAGAACACCAGCAGCAGCGCAATTCCCGAATTGCGGCCGAATACCGTGTGGTACTCGGCGTACACCCCGACCATGGCCGCGCCGGCCACGGCGAGCAGCAGCCAGCGCGAGGGCAGGGCGCCCCGGACGCGCTGCAGGGCGATGCGCCAGAGATACAGCGCGGCCGTGAGCAGCGTGAGCCACCATGGCACGCGCTCCGTGTGCGGTGCCACCACGATGACCAGCGACACGATCAGGCCGGCGAGATCGCGCCCGCTCAGCGCGTGCAACTCCGGCGCGAGCGGATGCACCGGACTTGCGGGCTGGCTGACGGAGCGCGCGTTCATGGCGACTGGTACAGCGCGAGTGCCTGCAGGCAGGCGTCGCGCTGCGCTTCGCCCTGTGCCGGCGGCAACTCGAGCCCGGGAATCCGCAGGCCGTAGCGCGCCCCCGAGTGCTCGGCGGCCAGCACCCAGCCGGTCAGGCGCGACAGGCGCTCCTCGACACCGAGGTCGCTCGGAAGCAGCCGCCAGTCGAGCCACAACTCGGCGGGGCTGTCGCCGGCGAATTGCTTGGTCAGCATGTCGTCGCTGCGCGCCACCGCTTTCCAGGCAACGTGACGCGGCGAGTCGGAATGCTGGTACGCACGCAGCGCGGTGAAGTCGTCCGTCCCGGCTGCCTGCGCGCGCGCGCTGCCGGCGCCCGTACTCGCGCTGAATGCCGGCAAGGGGCTGCGCTCGGGCCGCGGATAGACCAGGCAGCGGGCGTCGGGCTCGACGTAGCTCCAAGCACGAAACAGGCCGAGCGGGAAGCGCGTCTCGAGCATGACCCGACCGAGAGGCATCCAGCCGCGCCGCGCCGCGGGCACCGCCAGGACCGCCTGCGTGACCGATCCGGCGGCGACGTCGACCACCCGTTGCGCGCCGCCGGCGAGGTGGCGCACGAGGATCGCCGGTCGGTCGTAGCGCACGCTGCTGTCCAGGAACAGCCGGAACTGCGTGGCTTCGCCGGCGAACACCGGCTCGGCGCGCCCGGTGCTCACCGCCAGCAGGGCCAGGTTGCGTGCGGTGTGCACCATCCCGGCAAGCCCCAAGCCGGCGAGCAAAAAGGTCAGCGCGAAGCCGAGCGACAGGGCGTAGTTGATCGAGCCGATCAGCATGATCACCAGAGTCGCGCCGAACATCCAGCCCAGCCGCGCGGGCACGATGTACACCCGGCGGTGGCGCAGCACGACCACCCCGTGCTCGGGCGGGGTGAAGCCCCACAGGCGATTGGCGAAGCGCGGATTGGCGAGCAGCGCGCGCAGCATGCCGTCAGAAGCTGCGCGCCGTCGCGCTAATTGGTCGGGCCGGAGTACTTCCAGCGCCCCTTCCATGCCGCGTAGACGGCGTCCGGGTATTGGGGCTGGCCGAGGCTGCCGTTGTAGCGGCCGAGCGCGCGGAAATAATCGCCGTGCTCCAAGTCGAGGTAAAAACGCAGGATGACGCAACCATAGCGCAGGTTGGTGCGCAAGTGGAACAGGTTGTCGCGCGGTCGGCCGATCAGCTTGACCCAGAACGGCATCACCTGCATGTAGCCGAGGGCGCCGGCAGCGGAAACGGCGTACTTGCGGAAATGACTCTCGACGTCGATCACGCCGAGGACCAGCTGCGGGTCGAGCCCGGCGCGCGTGGCCTCGTACTGCACGCTCATGAGCAGCGCAATGCGGGTGTCGTGGTCCGGCACGAACTTGCGCAGGCGGCGCGACATCTCGTGCAGCCAGCGTCGGCCGTCTTGCGGATTGCGGAACTCCAGGGTCGGCGGGGCCTCGTCGCTGATCGCGTGCGACAGCGCGGTGCGCACGCTGTCGGCGAGCGGCTGGTAGATCTGCGCGCCCGCCAGCGCCGGAGCGGGGGCCAGCAGGGCGGCCGCGAGCAGCGCCGCCAGCGCCGCGGCGGGCTTCATGCCTGCGCCAGCCGCTCCTTGAGGAACTGCACGGCGCCGGCGAGCGGCGCGTTCCGCGCCTGAGCGTCGCGGCGCGCCTTGTACTCGACGGTCCCTGCGGCGAGGCCGCGCTCCGAGAGCACCAGGCGGTGGGGCACGCCGATCAAGTCCATATCGGCGAATAGCACACCAGGGCGCTCTTCGCGGTCGTCCATCAGCACCTCGATGTCGGCGGCCTGCAGCTCGGCGTACAGCCGGTTTGCGGCCTCGCGCAGCGCCGCGCTCTTGTGGTAGCCGATCGGCACCAGACAGGCCTCGAACGGCGCCATCGGCCGCGGAAAGGCGATGCCGCGCTCGTCGTGGTTCTGCTCGATCGCGGCGGCCACGATGCGGCTCACCCCGATTCCGTAGCAGCCCATCTCGATCGGCCGGGCCTCGCCCTGCTCGTCGAGAAAGGTGGCCTTCATGGCCTCCGAATACTTGGTGCGCAGCTGGAAGATGTGACCGACCTCGATGCCGCGCACGATGCGCAACGCTCCCCGGCCGTCGGGGCTCGGGTCGCCTTCCAGGACGTTGCGCAAGTCGTGGACGCTGTCGGGGTCCTCGCGCAGATCGCGTCCCCAGTTGACGCCCCGCAAGTGGTAGCCGGCCTTGTTCGCACCGCACACGAAGTCGCTCATCTTCGCGGTGGTGCGGTCGGCGAAGACCGCGACATGTGCGCCGACCCCGACCGGGCCGATGTAGCCCGGACGGCAGTTCAGCTCTCCCTGGATCTCGTCGTCGCTCGCGAGGCGGAACGGACCGAGCACTTTCTGCGCCTTGATCTCGTTCAGCTGGTGGTCGCCGCGCAGCAGCACGAGCGCGAAGTAGCCCGGGTTGCGATATGGGATGCTCTCGCGCACCAGCGCGATCGCCTTGACTGTCTTGGCGAGCGCTACGCCAAGCAGCGCCGCCACGTCCTCGCACCTGGTCTTGCCCGGGGTGTGCACTTCGGCCATCGGCTCGGTGGGAGCGTGCCGCGGCCCCGCGGGCGCGAGCGCCTCGGCGAGCTCGACGTTCGCCGCGTAGTCGGAGTCCGGGCAGTACGCGATCGCGTCCTCGCCCGAGTCGGCGAGCACGTGGAACTCGTGCGAGCCGGTGCCGCCGATGGCGCCCGGATCGGCGGCCACGGCGCGAAAGCGCAGGCCCAGCCGCGTGAAGATGCGCGTGTAGGTCTCATGCATGTTACGGTACTCGCGCTGGAGATCCGCAAGGTCGGCGTGGAACGAGTAGCCGTCCTTCATCAGGAACTCGCGTGCCCGCATGACCCCGAAGCGCGGCCGGATCTCGTCGCGGAACTTGATCTGCACCTGATAGAAGTGCACCGGCAACTGGCGATAGCTCTTGATCTCGCGACGCGCAATGTCGGTTACCACCTCCTCGTGCGTCGGTCCGAACAGGAAGTCGCGCTCGTGACGGTCCTTGATCTTGAGCATCTGCGGCCCGAACGCCGCCCAGCGGCCGGTCTCCTGCCACAGTTCGGCGGGGATCACGCACGGCATCTGCAGCTCAAGCGCGCCGGCGCGGTTCATCTCCTCGCGCACGGCCGCCTCGACCTTGCGCAGGACCCGCAGGCCGATGGGCAGCCAAGTGTACAGGCCCGAGCCAAGGCGGCGAATGAGCCCCGCGCGCAGCATGAGCTTGTGGCTGGCGAGCTCGGCCTCGGCGGGGGCCTCCTTGATGGTACTGACGAAAAAGCGAGAGGTGCGCATCGCAGCCTGCGCCGCGGCCGGGAACACCCGCCGCGCGGCGTTGTCTTTCATGGAGGGCTGTGGAAAAATGCAGCGCGAATTCTAACTTAGGTGGTGCCGCGATGCTCGACAAAGACGGCTATCGTCCGAACGTGGGCATCGTCCTCGCCAACGGCCGCGACGACGTCTTCTGGGGCAAGCGCGTCAACCAGCACGCCTGGCAGTTCCCGCAAGGCGGCATCAAGCACGGCGAAACCCCCGAACAGGCGATGTACCGCGAGCTCGAGGAGGAAATCGGGCTGCGCGCGGAACACGTGCGCATCCTGGGGCGTACCCGCAACTGGCTGCGCTACGATGTTCCCGAGCAGTGGGTACGGCGCGATTGGCGCGGGAACTATCGCGGCCAGAAGCAGATCTGGTTCCTGCTGCGGCTGCAGGGCCGCGACTGCGACGTCAGGTTGCGTGCCACCGAGCATCCGGAGTTCGACGCTTGGCGCTGGCACGACTACTGGGTTCCGCTCGAGGCGGTGATCGACTTCAAGCGCGAGGTCTACCAGCTCGCGCTCACCGAGCTGCACCGCTTCCTGGGACCCGATCGCCTGCACAAGCCGCACCGCGCGGAGGCGTTGCCGCGCTGAAGTCTCGGCGGCGCGCTTTGAACGGCACTCGGCCTGCGCCTATATTGCGAACGGCAAGTTCCCTCATGGAGGCACCGTGGACAGGACATTCCAGGCATTGACCAGCCGGCCGCTGGGCGAGGGGGCCGGTTTCCGCCGGCCGCTGCAGCGCCGGCTGGAGCGCGTGACAATGGAGTCGCCGGCGCTCGAAGTGCTGACGGACCTGACGCGCACCGGTCCGGCGACGGTGCGGCCGCAGGCACCGATGGATGCCGCCAATCAGTACATGATCACGCGCGGCGTCCGGCTGCTGTTGGTGGTCGAGGACGACGACAACGTGCTCGGCCTGATTTCCGCGACCGATATCCTGGGCGAGAAGGCGGTTCGGGTGGCGATTGAGCGCGGCGTGCCGCGCAGCGAACTGATGGTCGCGGACGTCATGACGCCCGCCGATCGCGTGGAGGTGATCCCGCTGGCCGACATCGAGGGCGCGAAAGTCGGCCACATCGTGGCCACGCTCAAGCGCGCAGGTCGGCAGCACGCTCTGGCAGTGGATTTCGACCCGGCGTCGCTGCGTCCCATGGTGCGCGGGATCTTCTCGCTCTCGCAGATCGCGCGCCAGCTCGGCGTGCAGCTGCAGGCGAGCGAAGTGGCACGCAGCTTCGCCGAGATCGAGGCGGCGCTCAGCCACTGAGAGAGTGTGAAAAAAATCGAATAATCGAGCTTTCTGGCACAATGGGCTTCGACTGGCCGCAGGCCTGCATTCGCGACCTCGCACAATGGCCCAGGATCGATTTGTTTGTGCGCGGTAGGGGTAAAGCACTCCCAGGAAACAACCAGAACTCCTGCGAGCAATTTTTTCAAAGACTCATGAGGCCGGCGGCATAGCCATGCTCAATGGAGAGAATTGCAAAAATCGATTTGATTAATCGTGTCCGTGACACTATTCTGCCGGCGTGGGCGTCTCGGGGCGCCTGCGAGGTGACGAAGCGCTAGAGGAGACTGCCATGCAGCTGAAGGGATCGAAGACACACGGGAACTTGAAGGACGCATTCGCGGGCGAGAGCCAGGCGAACCGACGCTATCTGTACTTTGCCGCCAAGGCCGACGTGGAAGGGCAGAACGACGTGGCGGCGGTGTTTCGCTCGACCGCCGAGGGCGAGACCGGGCATGCGCACGGGCACCTGGAGTACCTGGAGGTCTGCGGCGATCCGGCCACCGGCCTGCCGATCGGGCGTACGCGTGAAAACCTGAAGGCGTCGGTGGCAGGCGAGACGCACGAGTACACCGATATGTACCCTGGCATGTCCAAGGCCGCGCGCGACGAGGGCTTCACAGAAATTGCGGACTGGTTCGAGACGCTGGCCAAGGCCGAGCGCTCGCACGCCAACCGCTTCCAGAAGGCGCTCGACCAGCTTAGCGATTAAGAACAACGACGCGCCGCGCGGGGGCGTCCCGCGCGCAGCGCGGCGCATGACTTTCAGAGAAGGCCGAATCGATCGAGCGGGAGGGCGGTGCAAGCCGTGCCTCCCGAGTTTTTTGCGCGAGTACAACATGCCACGTATCGCGAAGGACAGCCTGCTGACGCTCGAGGCCTACGCCCGCCAGCGCAAGGAGTTCCGCGCCAGGGTCATGGAGCACAAAAAGCAGCGCAGCCTGCCGCTCGGTGACCACGTCGCGCTGTTGTTCGAGGACGAGCTGACGATCCGCTATCAGGTGCAGGAGATGCTGCGCATCGAGCGCATCTTCGAGGAGCAGGGCATCCAGGACGAGCTCGAAGCCTACAATCCTCTGATTCCGGACGGCACAAACTTCAAGGCCACGCTGATGATCGAGTACACCGAAGTCGACGAGCGCCGGCGCATGCTCGCGAGGCTCAAGGGGATCGAGGACCGCGTCTGGATTCAGGTCGAGGGCTGCGCGCGCGTATACGCGATCGCCGACGAGGATCTGGAGCGCGAGACCGAGGACAAAACCTCCTCGGTGCATTTCCTGCGCTTTGAGCTCGGCGAAGAGATGCGCCGGGCGCTCAAGTACGGCGTGGGTCTCGCCGCAGGCGTGGATCACCCCGAATACCGGATCACGCTCGGTGCGGTTCCGGAGCGGTTGCGCGCGTCCCTGGTGCAAGATCTGGCCTGACCGCCGTGCGGCAGCTCGTGGTGCGCGTGTTCACATCGGTGCTGCTGCTCGTGCTCGCCACGGGCATTGCGGCTGCGCAACCGATCAGCGACTGGGAGAGGGCGCAGCAGGAAAAGAACTGGAAGGAGGGGAAGGTTGTGCTTCCGCCCTACCCGAAGCCCGGCAATTTGATCAGCTTCGCGGTGAGCGCCACCACCGACTTCAAGTTCTTCATCGACAGCGCTTCGCTGAGCGTGGGCGACGACGGAGTAGTGCGTTATACGGTGGTCGCGCGCAGTGCGTCGGGCGTGGACAACGTGAGTTACGAAGGCATCCATTGCCGCGACGGGACCTACAAGGTCTATGCCTTCGGGCAGTCCAATGGCACCTGGCGGCGCAACCCCCTCGCGCAGTGGCGTCCGGTCGAAGCGGGGAGCGTCATGCTCTGGCGCCAGGTGCTGCGGAACAACTACTTTTGCCCGCAGAATCTTAGGATCCGCGACGCCACCGAGGGCCTTGCGGCGCTCAAGCGCGGCGGCGCAAAGCCGCTCTACTAGCCGGCGTCCTCCGGTGTGCAGGCCTCACAGCGGGTCTGCGCCGCAATCTGGTGCCGCCGCCCCTCAGAGCAGTACCAGATTGTCCCGGTGGATGAGCTCGGGCTCGTCGACATAGCCGAGCAGCGACTCGATTTCGCCCGAGGGGTGGCGCATGATGATCCGCGTCTCGGCGGCGGAGTAGTTGGCTAGCCCACGCGCCACTTCGCGGTTTTCGGGGTCGTCGCAGGCCACCACTTCGCCACGCCCGAACTCGCCGCTGACCTCGAGCACGCCGATCGGCAGCAGGCTCTTGCCGTCGCGCGCCAGCGCGCGCACCGCGCCGGCGTCGAGCCTGAGGCGCCCGCTGACGTTGAGATGATCGGCCAGCCACTGCTTGCGCGCTGCGAGCGGCATGGTTCCGGGCACCAGCAGCGTGCCCAGATGCTCGCCGCCCGCGAGCCGCAGCAGCACGTCCGGCTCACGTCCCGAGGCGATCACCGTATGGGCGCCGCTGCGCGCCGCGCGCTTTGCCGCCAGCACCTTGGTGATCATGCCGCCGCGCGCGATGCTCGTTCCGGTGCCGCCAGCGATGGCCTCGAGCCGCGGGTCACCGGCCGCGGTACGCTCGATCAGCTTCGCATGCGGATCGCGGCGCGGATCGGCCTCGTACAGCCCCTGCTGGTCGGTGAGGATCACCAGCGCATCCGCCTCCACGAGATTGGTGACCAGCGCGCCGAGCGTATCGTTGTCACCAAACTTGATCTCGTCGGTCACCACGGTGTCGTTCTCGTTGATCACCGGAATGACGCCCAGCCCGAGCAGCGTGCGCAGTGTCGAGCGCGCGTTGAGATAGCGCTGCCGGTCGGCCATGTCGGCGTGCGTGAGCAGCACCTGCGCGGTGGCCAGCCCGTGCTCGCGAAAGCAGGACTCGTAGCACTGTACCAGGCCCATCTGGCCCACCGCCGCCGCGGCCTGCAGCTCGTGCAGCGCGCGTGGCCGGCGCGACCAGCCCAGGCGCTGCATGCCCTCTGCGATGGCACCGCTCGAGACCAGCACGCAGCGCTTGCCGAGCGCGTGCAGCTTTGCGATCTGTGCTGCCCAGCGCGCAATCGCCTCGACGTCGAGCCCGCGGCCCTCGTTGGTGACCAGCGACGAGCCGACCTTGACGACCAGGGTTTTCGCGCTGCCGATCGGCCCGGGCACGCTCGATGTCTCAGGCCGCACGGCGGGTGCGCGCCGCGGACTCCTTGTCTGCGGCGAGAAAACGATGTGCGGCGTTGCACACTTCGCGACAGCCTTCGCCTGTCAGCGCCGACACCTTGAACCAGGGACCTTTCCAGCGCATTCTGCGCAGGAACCCTTCGATACGCTTGTCTGCATCTGCGGCGAGGTCGATCTTGTTGAATACCAGCCAGCGCGGTTTGCGGTACAGCGCCTCGTCGTATTTCCTTAGCTCGCGCACGATGGCGCGGGCATCGCGCACCGGCTCGGCGTGCTCGTCGAGCGGCGCGATGTCCACCAGGTGCAGCAGCACCCGGGTGCGCTCAAGGTGGCGAAGGAACTGGTGTCCCAGGCCAGCGCCCTCGGCCGCGCCTTCGATCAGGCCTGGAATGTCGGCGATCACGAAGCTTGCGTCGTGCCCGATGCGCACCACGCCGAGCGACGGGCTGAGCGTGGTGAAGGGATAGTCGGCCACCTTCGGTCGGGCGCTCGAGACGGCGCGGATGAACGTGGATTTGCCGGCGTTCGGAAGACCGAGCAGGCCGACGTCGGCCAGTACGCGCAGCTCGAGCGCGAGCTCGCGGCTCTCGCCCGGCTCGCCGCGGGTGAACTGGCGCGGCGCGCGGTTGACGCTCGATTTGAAATGCAGATTGCCGATCCCGTTGCGGCCGCCCCGCGCGAGCAAAACGCGCTCGCCGTCTTGCGCCAGATCGGCGACCAGGTCGCTGGAGCGCAGGTCGCGGATGACAGTGCCGACCGGCATTCTCAGCTCGGTGTCGCGCCCCGCCTTGCCATAGCAGTCCGAGCCGCGCCCGTTCTCCCCGTTCGAGGCACGATGGATGCGCGCGAAGCGATAATCGATGAGCGTGTTAATGTTGCGGTCGGCGACCGCCCAGACGCTGCCGCCGCGGCCGCCGTCGCCGCCGTCAGGGCCTCCGCGCGGCACGTATTTCTCGCGTCGGAACGACGCGATGCCGTTCCCGCCTTTGCCGGCGTGAACCTGGATGCGTGCTTCGTCGATGAACTTCACTGAGTTGGGGCCGCAAACAAAAAAGCCCTACCGGATCGATAGGGCTTCGGGTTCAGGGTCCTGGCGGCTACGCCGGGACCACGCGTACGGTTTTCTTGCTGTTTTCGCCCTTGACGCCGTACTCGACCCGGCCCGCGGCCTTCGCGAACAAGGTGTGGTCGCGCCCGATGCCCACGTTCTGGCCCGGATGTACCTGGGTGCCACGCTGCCGCACCAGGATTCGGCCCGGGCTCACCGTCTGGCCGCCGAAGACCTTGACACCGAGCCGCTTGGCCTGCGAGTCGCGGCCGTTGCGTGAGCTACCCCCTGCCTTCTTGTGTGCCATTGCCGTGTCCTCCCCGATTCAGGCGCCGTCGACGATGTCGTCGATGCGGACCTCGGTATAGTTCTGCCGGTGCCCCTGGGTCGTCTTGGAATGCTTGCGACGGCGCAGCTTGAAGATCATCACTTTGTCGCCCCGGCCGTGCGCCACCACCGTGGCCTTGACCTGCGCCCCAGAGACGTACGGAACGCCGACGCGCACCGCGTCGCCCTCGCCAACCATCAATACCTCGTCGAACGACAGTCCCGAGCCGACTTGGGCGGGCAGCGCTTCGACGCGCAACTGCTCGCCGGACTGGACCCGATACTGTTTGCCGCCGGTCTTGATCACCGCGTACATGATAATCCCTAGTTCGAACATGCAAAGACTTGGAATTATAGGGGATTTCGGCGACACACGTCAAAGCCCATTGTGCTAACCTTCGCCGGCCTGCGGCGGCCACTTCGGCCGGCCGCGCGGTGCAGATCCATGAATACCATCTCCGCCTTGGACCCGATCGCCGAAGACATGCAGCGCGTCGACGCGCTGATCCGCAGGCGGCTTGACTCCGAAGTGGCGCTCATCCGCCAAGTGGCGGAATACATCGTGACCGGCGGTGGCAAACGGCTGCGGCCCGCGCTGGTGCTACTCGCCGCTGGCGCGGTCGGGTATCGCGGCGAGGCGTGCCTCGAGCTCGCTGCGGTGGTCGAGTTCATCCACACCGCGACCCTGCTGCACGACGACGTCGTCGACGAGTCCGAGCTTCGCCGGGGCCGCAAGACCGCGAATGCGGCCTTCGGTAACGCGGCCTCGGTCCTGGTAGGCGATTTTCTTTACTCGCGCGCCTTCCAGATGATGGTCGGGATCGGCGGCATGCGCGTCATGCAGGTGCTTGCCGACGCCACCAACGCGATCGCCGAAGGCGAGGTGCTGCAGCTCCTCAACTGCCACGATCCGGAGGTCGACGAGGCGCGGTATCTGGCGGTGGTTCGCAGGAAAACGGCCAAGCTGTTCGAGGCGGCCGCTCGCCTGGGAGGGGTCTTGGCGAACGCGCCACGGCAAGCCGAGGAGGCGCTCGCGGTATACGGCATGCGCGTCGGCACGGCCTTCCAGCTGATCGACGACGTGCTCGATTACTCGGGCGACGCGCCGGCCATCGGCAAGAGCCTCGGCGACGACCTCGCCGAAGGCAAGCCGACCCTGCCGCTGATCTACGCCTTGCGCCAGGGTTCGCACGAGCAGGCGCAGATGGTGCGCCGGGCGATTGTCGAGGGCGGGCGGCAGGATTTCCCGCTCGTTCTCGAAGTCATCGAGCGCACCGGCGCGCTCGCCTACGCCCGTGCCGCGGCGGAGCGCGAGGCCGAAGCGGCCAGGCGCGCGATCGAGTCGCTGCCGCATTCGGTGCACAGGGATTCTCTGCTAGAATTAGCGGCCTTTTCCGTGGCGCGTCGCCATTGACGTGCGGCCGGCGCAGCGCGGTGATCCCGTCGGGGTGTAGCTCAGCCTGGTAGAGTACTGCGTTCGGGACGCAGGAGTCGGAGGTTCAAATCCTCTCACCCCGACCAACTCCGTTTGACTGTGTGTTCACGCACAGGTCGTCTGGCGCCAAGTGGCCGGTGTCGTGACATTCGTCACGGCGCCCCTGGTCGCGGCGCCCGTGTGGCGCGCGGCGCCGGCCCGTTAAACTATCGCCATGGCACGACTGATTCTGTTCGCAATCGCGGTGTATGCCCTGGTGTGGCTGCTGCGCCGGGCGGTCGAAAGGCCCGAACATGACGGGCGCCCGCAACGCCCGCCGCGCGCGCGGCCGGCGCGGCCGGAAGTGGACGAACTCGTGCGCTGTGCGCAATGCGGCGTGCATTTGCCGAGGGCCGAGGCGCGCACCGTCTCGGGGCGCCTCTACTGCGGCGACGAGCATGCCCGGCTGGGACCACGAGAGGACTGATGCAGGGGCCGCTGCGCTACGGAACACTGTTCTCGCGCAACGAGCGCACGCCGGACTCGTTCTGGACCTCGTTGCGGTACTTCAATCTGTACCGCATTTGCGTCGCGCTGCTGTTTCTAGGCACGACGATGGTCTACGGCGACTCGCTCAATCTCGGGTCGCACCGGCTGCAGCTGTTTCGCGTAGTGAGCGCGGGCTACCTGTTCGCGGGCGTCGTGTTCCACGGCGTGCTGCGCAATCTGCGCGATCGCTTCAATCTGCAGCTGTCCGTGCACGTATTCGTGGATATTGTCGCGATCACGCTGCTTATGTACGCGAGCGGCGGAATCCGCAGCGGGCTGGGCGTGATGGTGCTGATCTCACTCACCGGGGCGGCGCTTCTCGCGCCGCGGCGGCTCACTCTTCTTTATGCCGCGCTCGCGGCAATCGCGCTGTTGCTCGAGCAGAGCTACTGGGTACTCGTGTACGACCATCCGAGCGCCGACTTCCTGCAGCCGGGGCTGTTGTCGATCGGCTTCTTCGCGACCGCCAGCGTCACCAATTGGCTGGCGCAGCGTGTGGCGGCGAATGACATGCTGGCGCGCCAGCGCGGCCGCGAGCTGCAGAACCAGATGCGAGTCAGCCAGCTGGTGATCGAGGACATGCAGGACGGTGTGCTGGTCCTGGATCGCGAAGGAAGGGTGCTACAGCACAATCCGCAGGCGCAGCGGCTGCTGGGCATGGAATCGTTGCTGGGAGCGAACGTCGCGCTGCTGCTGCCCGGCTTCGCCGCGCGCTGGCGCGATTGGCAGTCGGATCTCGGGCGCCCGGGAGCGGCCAGCGCCGAGCTCAAGGCCCATGGCAAGGACCTGCGCGTGCGCCTGATCGAGACCGGCACGGAAGAGGAGTTCAGCGTGCTGTATCTGGAGGATACGACCCGCTCGCGCGAGCAGGCCCGGCAGCTCAAGCTGGCCGCGCTGGGACGGCTTACCGCCAACATTGCGCACGAGATCCGCAATCCGCTCTCGGCGATCAGTCATGCCGCAGAGCTCCTCGCCGAAGAAAGGCGCGAGCAGGACCGCGAGCGGCTCACCCGCATCATCGGCGACAACGCCACGCGGCTAGAGCGGCTGGTGGCCGACGTCATGCAGCTCAACCGCAGGGACCGGCGCGCCACGGAGCGAATCAGCTTGAATGGCTGGCTGGCGGCGTTCCTCGAGGAGTTCGTGATCACCGAGGCGGTGCCGCCGGAGCGCTTCGAGATCGAGACGGCGCGCGACGCCAGAGTGGAGTTCGACCGCGATCACCTGCGGCAGGTGTTGTGGAATCTGTTGCGCAACGCCGTGCGCCACGCGCGCATCGAGCCGCGCAGCGTGCGCATCGTGCTGAAGGCTTACGCCAACCGGGTAGAATTGAATGTGCTCGACAACGGGCCCGGGGTTCCGCCCGCCAACCAAGGCCAGCTGTTCGAGCCTTTCTTCACAACCGACAGCAAGGGAACGGGGCTGGGCCTGTATCTGGCGCGCGAGCTCTGCGCGGCGAACCGAGCGTCGCTGGAATACGTCGGCGACATGCCGGGGGCGCATTTCAGGATCGTCTGCGAGGAGGCGGCATGAGGCGGGGCGAGCGGCGCGAGCAGCCTCGTGGCGGGCAGGTCCTGGTCGTCGACGACGAGCCCGACATTCGAGAATTGCTGGAGCTCACGCTTCTCAAGATGGGGTTGAGGGTGGTTGCGGTGGGCTCAATCGGCGAGGCGAAGGAGTGCCTGAAGAGCGAGCGCTTCAACCTGTGCCTCACGGACATGCGCCTGCCGGACGGCGAAGGGCTGGAGCTGGTGCGGCACATCTCCAGCCTGTCGGCCGATCTCCCGGTCGCGGTGATCACCGCCCACGGCAGCGCGGAGAACGCGGTGGCGGCCCTGAAGGCGGGTGCGTTCGATTACGTCTCGAAGCCGGTCGGCCTGGAGCAGGTGCGCGCGCTGGTACGCGCCGCGCTCTCGCTGCCCGAGCCGGACCAGGGCGCCCCCGGCGAGCAGCGGCTGCTCGGCGACAGCCCGCCGCTGCAGCAGGCGCGCGAAATGATCGCCAAACTCGCCCGAACCCAGGCCCCGGTATATGTGTCCGGGGAATCCGGCAGCGGCAAAGAGCTTGCGGCGTGCCTGATCCACGAGCATGGCGCTCGCCGCGAGCGGCCCTTCGTGCCGGTCAACTGCGGCGCGATCCCGGAAACGCTCATGGAAAGCGAGTTCTTCGGCTACCGCAAGGGCGCATTCACCGGCGCCGAGCAGGATCGTGACGGGTTTTTCCAGGCGTCGAACGGCGGCACGTTGTTCCTCGACGAGGTGGCCGACCTGCCGCTCGCGATGCAGGTCAAGCTGCTGCGCGCCATCCAGGAAAAGCGCGTGCGCAAGGTCGGCTCGACGCAGGAAGAGCCGGTAGACGTGCGCATCATCTCGGCCACCCACCTGAGCCTGGCGGCATGCGTGGAGGCCGGCAAGTTCCGGCAGGACCTGTTCTACCGGCTCAACGTCATCGAGCTCAAGATGCCGCCGCTGCGCGAGTGCCGCGAGGATATCGTGCCGATCGCTGCCAGCATCCTGGAGCGCCTTGCCAAGCACAGCGGCCGGCCCCCGGTCCGCTTGTCGCCAGCGGCGATCGCGGAACTGACGTACTACGACTTCCCCGGCAACATCCGCGAGCTCGAGAACATTCTCGAGCGCGCCACCGCGCTCTCAGGCGCCCAGGAGATCGGACCCGACGACCTGAGGTTGAAGCCGCTGGCGGGCGACGGGGCGGCCGGCGAGGTGGGCCGCACCGCGGAGGGCGGGGGAGGCGTGCCACTGCCGGATTATCTGGACCGCGTCGAGCGCGAGGCGATTCTGGAGGCGCTCGAGAAGACCGGCTTCAACCGCACCGCGGCCGCCAAGCTGCTCGGCATCACGTTCCGGGCGCTGCGCTACCGCATGCAGCGGCTCGGCATCCGCGAGCCGGGCGCAAGCCCGGGGGCCCCGGGCGTTTGATGGAGATCGGGAGCGACGGCCTGCTGGCGGGCGTTCCCTACGTGGCCTCGCCGAACTGCGATGACCGCCCGTCCGGCGTCGCAGTGTCCTTGCTGCTGCTGCATTCGATCAGCCTGCCACCGGGGCAGTTCGCGGGCGATGCGGTCGAGCGCTTTTTCACCAATCGGCTCGACCCGCTCGCGCACCAGTACTTCCGCTCGATCGCAAACCTCAGGGTCTCGGCACACTTCTTTTTGCGCCGCAGCGGAGATCTGGTCCAGTTCGTTCCGGTGCGGCGGCGCGCGTGGCACGCCGGCGAGTCCGCTTGGCGAGCGCGCGTGCGCTGCAACGACTATTCAATCGGCGTCGAGCTAGAAGGGACCGACGACACCGCGTTCAGCGACGCGCAGTACGCGCAGCTGGCGGCGCTCACGCGCGCGCTGTGCGTCGCGCTTCCGATCCGCGATGTCGCGGCCCACAGCGACGTCGCGCCCCAACGCAAGACCGATCCCGGCGCGCGCTTCGACTGGGCACGCTTTCTCGCCGAGCTCGCGCGCGCCTGAGCGCGCGGCACCGCACCGCTGTTTGCCAAATTTTGCTCGCGCGTGCTGGCGGCGCGCCGGCGCTGCTTGCAAAAAATCCTTGCCATGGTAAATTGCACGCACTAGAATTAGTTTGGAATGAGTGGCTAAACACTAGATATTGTGGTTTTGTCTGGGGCCGCCGAGAGCCAGAGGTGCCGCGGACGGGCGGGCGGAGAGACCGGGCAACCGGGCGAGAGGAAGGAGACCGGCATGCAGATCGCTCAGGAGAATGCAAACACGAGTGCGGTATTGGGCGTGAGCATTCCTGAGCACAGTCAATCGGTCAGACCTTCGTATGCCGATTACAAAGTCATTCGTCGCAATGGCGCGGTGGTCGGATTCGAGCCGGGCAAGATCGCGGTCGCGATGACCAAGGCGTTCCTGGCGGTGAACGGCAGCCAGGGCGCGGCCTCTGCGCGCGTCCGGGAGCTGGTCTCGGGCCTCACCGACAGCGTAGTCAACGCCCTCGTGCGGCGCCAGCCGCAGGGCGGCACCTTCCATATAGAAGACATCCAGGACCAGGTCGAGCTCGTGCTCATGCGCTCCGGCGAGCACGACGTGGCGCGCGCCTACGTGCTGTATCGCGAAGAGCGCGCCAAGGCGCGCGCCCAGGACAGGTCCGCGCGCGACAAGACGGTTGACCAAGCGGTGCTGTCCGTCGTCGAGGGCGGGGCCCGCAAACCGCTAGACCTGGAGGGGCTGCGCGGCCTGTTGAGCTCGGCGTGCGCCGGGCTGGAGGGCGCCGCGGCGCCGGAAGCGATCCTCGAGAGCACGCTGCGCGACCTGTACGACGGCGTGCCGATGGAGGAGGTGCGCAAATCCGCCGTCCTGGCGGCTCGCGCGCTGATCGAGAAGGATCCCGCTTACAGCTATGTCACTGCCAGGCTGCTGCTGCACACCATCCGACTCGAGGTGCTTGGGGAAGAGGCCAGCCAAGCGGAGATGGAGACGCGCTACGCGGCCTATTTCCGCGAGTTTGTGCGGCGCGGCATCGACGCCGAGCTGCTCGAGCCTGAGCTGGCCAACTTCGACCTCGCCCGGCTGGGCAAGGCGCTGCGGGCCGAGCGCGACCTGCAGTTCGGCTATCTCGGCCTGCAGACCTTGTACGACCGCTACTTTCTGCACGTGCGCGGCCACCGAATTGAGCTGCCGCAGGCGTTCTTTATGCGCGTCGCAATGGGCTTGGCGCTCAACGAGAGCGACCGTGAGGCGCGCGCCATCGAGTTCTACGACGTGCTGTCGACCTTCTACTTCATGAGCTCGACGCCGACGTTGTTCAATTCCGGCACCCTGCGCTCGCAGCTTTCGTCGTGCTACCTCACCACGGTGTCCGACAACCTCGAGGGGATCTACGACGCGATCAAGGAGAACGCCCTGCTCGCCAAGTACGCCGGCGGGCTGGGCAACGACTGGACTCCGGTGCGCGCGCTGGGCTCGCATATCAAGGGCACGAACGGCAAGTCGCAGGGCGTGGTGCCATTCCTCAAGGTCGTGAACGACACCGCCGTGGCGGTCAACCAGGGCGGCAAGAGAAAGGGCGCGGTGTGCTCCTACCTCGAGACCTGGCACCTGGACATCGAGGAGTTTCTCGAGCTGCGCAAGAACACCGGGGACGACCGGCGGCGTACGCACGACATGAACACCGCCAACTGGATCCCGGACCTGTTCATGAAGCGCGTGATGGAGAGCGCCGACTGGACCCTGTTCAGTCCCTCGGACGTGCCCGAGCTGCACGACCGCACCGGCAACGCGTTCGAGGAAGCCTACCTGCGCTACGAGGACCAGGCCGCGCGCGGCGAGCTGAAGCTCTACAAGCGGATTCCGGCGCAGCAGCTGTGGCGCAAGATGCTGAGCATGCTGTTCGAGACTGGCCATCCTTGGATCACGTTCAAGGATCCGTGCAACCTGCGCAGCCCGCAGCAGCACGTCGGGGTGGTGCACAGTTCCAATCTGTGCACCGAAATCACGCTCAACACCTCGCCGGACGAGATCGCGGTGTGCAACCTCGGCTCGGTCAACCTGGTCGCTCACCTGGGCGACGACGGCCTGGACTTCGACCGGCTGATGCGCACCGTGCGCACTGCGATGCGGATGCTCGACAACGTCATCGACATCAATTATTACGCCGTCGACAAGGCACGCAACTCGAACCTGCGCCATCGTCCGGTCGGAATGGGGATCATGGGGTTCCAGGACTGCCTGCACAGGCTGCGTGTGCCCTACGGATCGCAGGACGCGGTCGAGTTCGCCGACCGGTCGATGGAAATGGTGGCCTACGGCGCGTACTGGGCGTCCACCGAGCTCGCCCAGGAGCGCGGCCGCTACAGCTCGTTCCAGGGCTCGTTGTGGGAGCGTGGCGTCCTGCCGCAGGACACGCTCGACCTGCTCGCCGCCGAGCGCGGCGGCTACGTGGAACTGGACCGCTCAGCGACGCTGGACTGGGACGCGCTGCGCGCGCGCATCAGGCAGTACGGGATGCGCAATTCCAATTGCCTGGCGATTGCGCCGACGGCCACCATTGCCAACATCGTCGGTGTGTCGGCCTCGATCGAGCCGACCTACCAGAACCTGTACGTGAAGTCGAACCTGTCGGGCGAGTTCACGGTGGTCAACGACTATCTGGTTTCCGACCTGAAGGCCGCCGGCCTGTGGGACGAGGTAATGATTGCGGATCTCAAGTACTTCGACGGAAATCTGGCGCGCATCGACCGCGTTCCGACGGAATTGCGCAGGCTCTACGCGACCGCGTTCGAGGTCGAGCCGAAGTGGCTGGTCGAGGCGGCCGCCCGGCGCCAGAAGTGGATCGACCAGTCGCAGTCCCTGAACATCTATATGGCCGGAGTCTCGGGGCGCAAGCTCGACGAGACCTACAAGCTGGCCTGGCTTCGAGGGCTCAAGACTACCTATTACCTGCGCGCGCTCGGAGCGACGCACGCCGAGAAGTCGACGGTGAAGGCAGGACAGTTGAACGCGGTCCCGGCTGGCGCAGGTGCGACCGAGGCGGCGACCGCCGAGGCCCAATTCTGCAGCATCGACAACTCGGAGTGCGAGGCCTGCCAGTAGGCCACGGGCACTGGAACACAGGAGACCGTCCATGCTCACGTTCGAAGAAGAAAGCAAGCGGAACGCGATTCCCGGCCTCGCGATCCAGCCGGTGAGCGGCTTTGTCCCGGCTTCCGGCGGCAAGGAGGAGCGCTTCGCCGCCGGCAACGCCTTCCGCCGCATTACCGTGGAGGACAAGCGCATCATCAATTCGCAGGCGGACGTCAACCAGCTGGTCCCATTCAAGTACAAATGGGCCTGGGAGAAGTACATTGCCGCCTGCGCCAACCACTGGATGCCGCAGGAGGTCAACATGAGCCGCGACATCGCGCTGTGGAAGGATCCCAACGGGCTGACCGAGGATGAGCGGCGCCTCATCCGGCGCAATCTCGGCTTTTTCGTCACCGCGGATTCGCTGGCGGCGAACAACATCGTGCTGGGCACCTATCGCCATATCACGGCGCCCGAATGCCGCCAGTACCTGCTGCGCCAGGCGTTCGAGGAGGCGATCCACACCCACGCCTACCAGTACATCGTCGAGAGTCTCGACCTCGAGGAGGGCGAGGTGTTCAACGCCTACCACGAGATTTCCTCGATCCGGGACAAGGACGAGTTCCTCATCCCGTTCATCGATACGCTCACCGATCCGGGGTTCCGCACAGGCACGCCGGACAGCGACCAGAAGCTGCTGAAAAGCCTGATCGTATTCTCCTGCCTGATGGAAGGACTGTTCTTCTACGTCGGCTTCACCCAGATCCTGGCGCTCGGGCGCCAGAACAAGATGACCGGCGCGGCCGAGCAGTACATGTACATCCTGCGCGACGAGTCCATGCACTGCAATTTCGGCATCGACCTGGTCAACCAGATCAAGCTGGAAAACCCGCATCTGTGGACGGCCCAGTTCCGCGAGGAGATGCAGGAGCTGTTTCGCAAGGCGGTAGACCTCGAGTACCGCTACGCGGAGGACACCATGCCGCGCGGCGTGCTGGGACTGAACGCGCCCATCTTCAAGGAGTACCTGCGCTTCATCGCCAACCGCCGTTGCCAGCAGATCGGGCTGGAGACCCTTTTCCCGGGTGCGTCGAACCCTTTCCCTTGGATGAGCGAGATGATCGATCTGAAGAAGGAACGAAATTTCTTTGAGACCAGGGTGATCGAGTACCAGACAGGCGGAGCGCTGAGCTGGGACTGAACCCGGCTCCTTCCCCACCCGTCGATTACCGCTCAACTGAGAGGACAGACGATGCACCGAGTGACCGCCTGCAGGGCCGAGGAAGACTACAAGCTGTGGCTGCGCTTCGAGGACGGACTGGAGGGCAGCGTATTTCTCGGCAACCTGCTCGAGATCGGCGCCTTCAAGCTCTGGCGCGATGTGCGCGAGTTCGAGAAGGTGAGCGTGGATTCAGACAGTGCCACCGTGACCTGGGAAGGGGGGATCCGGCTCGATCCGGACATTCTCTACCACGACTTGGTGGCGAGAAGCGGGGCGTAATGCGCCACCGCGAGGAATTCAATCCGTTTCGAGGGAGCAATCCCGAGAGGCGGTTGAATAGTCCGGGCCGGTACGGCCGGGCTCTCTTGTGTAACTTCCTTTAAGGAGATAGTTATGGCTACCAAAGCCAAGAAGAAAGCAAAGAAACCCGCGAAAAAGAAGAAGAAGAAAGCTGCGAAGAAAAAGAAGAAGAAGGCGTCTAAGAAAGCTACCAAGAAAAAGGTAGCGGGCAAGAAGAAAGCCGCCAAGAAAAAGAAAAAGGCAGCCAAGAAGGCTGCCAAGAAAAAGAAGAAAGCGGCGAAGAAACCCGCCAAACCTAAGGTCAGCCCTGCGGCACCGATGACGTCGGTTCAAGTAGCACCGGCGTCAACGGCTGCGACTCCCGGCGCGAGAACCGCGCTGAATCCAGCCGCCGCATGGCCGTTTCCAACCGGATCCCGGCCGTAACCGGGAACCGATCGGGAATGTGGCGAGAGGTGCAAGCCCCTCGCTAGGCCTTCGAAGCTCCGCGGACCGCCTTGACCCTCAGGCTCGACCGAAGGGGTTAGGGTTGGTCCGCGAGCCTCACTTGAACCCGGCCGAGGGGTCAGCCGGGCTCAACCTTCAGCCTGCATTTTATACCGGGCGGGGAATCTGCCTTCAAACCAATTCGATAGGCACGTTTCCTCGTTTCACACGAATGATGTACAGGCGCCCATTTCGCATCTGAAGTGCTTGACTGCGTTGTGATTTTTTTGGCATAATGCGGCCCGCTGCATCGCAACATTCGCTGCTGAAAAGCATTCTTTAGCCAAGCGTGTCGGGTGCTCGAAGCCCCACGCAAGGCGCACGGCGGGGCCGGCAAATCATGCCGTACGGCCCCGCAACCGCCCAGGTCTTGCCACTCTTTCGACGACGGGTGCGTCGTCAAGAGATGCCGGGCAGAGTGCGGCGTTCAATTCTGGAGGTGCACGATGGAAGCAACCAGTCACATGGAAGCAACCAGCCATATGGAAGCGACGGGCAACGCCGTCCGGATGTCCGGGATCGCGGCTGCGGTTCGACTGTTCGCCGTCACGCGGGGTGTGCTCTCACTGGTGGGACTGGCGGCCGTGCTGGTGATCGGGATGCCTCAGTCGCGCGAGCTTCTGTGGGGCACGCTGACCCCCGAGCCGATCGATGTGGCTCCTGCTTCCACGGTCAGCGCCGCCGGACCGATTCAGGGCAGCGCGCGGGAAGCCGCGCAGCAGCTGAGGCAGCGGGCGGTGGCGGAGTTCATAGCCAAGCGCTACCGGGTGGCGGACGACGCGGTCGCGCGCTTCGTATCGGAAGCCTACAGCGCGGGACACCGCTTCGGGGTTGACCCCCTGCTGATCATCTCGGTGATGGCGATCGAGTCCAGATTCAACCCCGTGGCCCAAAGCAACCTGGGTGCGAAGGGGCTGATGCAGGTCATCCCGAAGTATCACCCCGAGAAGGTGAGCGAGTATGGCGGCGCAGAGGCGCTGCTCAATCCTGAAGTGAACATTCAGGTGGGCACGCAGATCCTGCACGAGTACCTTCGGCGCTTCGGCGGAACCCAGGCGGCGCTGCAGGTGTACGCCGGCGCGGCGGAAGAGCCGACTGCCCAATACGCCAGCAAGGTGCTTGCCGAGCGCTCCCGTCTGGAGCACATGCTCAAGCGGGTGAACGACCAGGCCTGAGCGGGGCCCCCTGTTGAATGCCGGGGCTCCCAGCCCCGCAGCGCGGCGGCCGGTCTAGCGGCGCGCGCAAAACCTCTCGATCCGCTCGATTGCAGTGCCGAGCTCGTCCAGGCCGCGCGTATACGCGAAGCGGATGTAGTGGTGCGTATCGTTGGTGCCGAAATCCATGCCCGGCGTGGCTGCCACGGCCGCCTCCTCGAGCAGGGCGAGGGCAAAGCTCCTCGCATCGTCGCTGAACGCCGCGCAGCTGGCGTAAAGGTAGAACGCCCCGCCGGGAGGCGCCGGGACTCGCAATCGTGCGCGCTCGAGCCTCGGTATGAGGAAGTCTCGCCGGCGGCCGAACTCGCGACGGCGTGACTCCAGGACGTCGAGCGACTCGGGCAGGAATGCGGCCAACGCGGCGTGCTGGGCGACGGCGGACGGGCATATGAAAAGATGCTGGGCCAGGGTCTCGAGGCCGCGCACGCGGTGCTCGGGTAGCACCACCCAACCCAGCCGCCAGCCGGTCATGCAGAAGTACTTCGAGAAGCTGTTCACCACGATGACGTCGCCCGGCAGCTCGAGCGCCGTGCGCGGCTGGCGTTCGTAGACGAGTCCCTGATAGATCTCGTCCACGATCAGGACGCCGCCGCGCGCGGCCACGAATTCGGCGATGCGCCGCAGCTCGATGTCGTCGATCAGCGTGCCGGTGGGATTCGCCGGTGAGCCGAGCAGCAGGCCGGTAGTACGGGCACCCCAGGCCCCGCGCACCGTCTCGAGGGTGGGCTGAAACGCCGAAGCGGCGCTGACGTTGAGCGGGCGCACGACGCCTTCGAAGGTGCGCACGAAGTGCCGGTAGCCGGGGTATCCGGGGTCCGGCACCAGCAGCTCGTCCCCCGGGTCGACCAGCTGTGCGAGTGCGAGGAGCAGGCCACCCGAGGCGCCGGCCGTCACGGCGATGCGCCCGGGCTGCACGCGCTGGCCGAAGCGCGAGGCGTAGTAGCCGGCGATCGCCTCGCGCAGCGCCGCCAAGCCGAGCGCCGGCGTATAGGCGGTGAGGCCGCCGCGCATGGCCACGGTCCCGGCCTCGACGACCGGCAGCGGCGCGGTGAAGTCGGGCTCGCCGATCTCCATGTGGACTACGCGGCGCCCGGCCGCCTCGAGCGCATGCGCGCGCGACATAACCTCCATCACTTCGAACGGCTGAATGTCGGCGACGCGGCGCGCCGTGTGCGGGCGGGAAGCGGGCGCGGCCGCGCGAATGCCTGTGGAATCGGGCCGAGCGGCCATGGTCGCGCGCATTATACGAATAATCGTTGTGCTCCCCTTGAGCCGCGGCGCAACTCGACGACCGGAGCCTTCCGGCTGGCGGCGGCGGGTGCAGGTGGCAGGCGCTATAATTTTTTCCCCGTGCGCACTGCGGCCTGCCGGCCGCGGGCAACGCCCGGGCGCATGGAGCCGAATGTGGACGAACAACTGCGGAACAGCGCCCTCGAATATCACCGCTTGCCCCGCCCGGGCAAGATCTCGATCCTTCCGACCAAGCAGCTCACCAACCAGCGCGACCTTGCGCTCGCATATACCCCGGGTGTCGCGGCCGCCTGCGAAGAGATCCAGCGCGATCCTGGGCAAGCGGTCAACCTCACTTCGCGCGCCAACCTGATCGGCGTGATCACCAACGGCACCGCAGTGCTTGGCCTCGGCGCGATCGGCCCGCTGGCGGCCAAGCCGGTGATGGAAGGCAAGGCGGTGCTGTTCAAGAAATTCGCGGGCATCGACGTTTTCGACATCGAGCTCGACGAGCGCGATCCGGACAAGCTGGTCGAGATCATCGCCAGCCTGGAGCCCACCTTCGGCGGCATCAACCTGGAGGACATCAAGGCCCCAGAGTGCTTCTACATCGAGCGCAAGCTGCGCGAGCGCATGAAGATTCCGGTGTTCCACGACGATCAGCACGGCACCGCCATCATCGTAGGCGCCGCCATCCTGAACGGCCTCAAGGTGGTGGACAAGGACCTCTCCAAGGTGCGCCTGGTCACCTCGGGCGCAGGCGCGGCCGCGCTGGCGTGCCTCGATCTGCTGGTGAAGATGGGACTGTCGATCGACAACGTCACGGTGACTGACATCAACGGCGTAGTCTACAAAGGTCGCAAGGAGGAGATGGATCCGGACAAGGCGCGCTACGCGAAGGACACTGCGGCGCGCACTCTGGGCGAAGTGATCGCGCGCGCAGACGTCTTCCTCGGCCTGTCTGCGGGCGGCGTGCTCAAGCCCGAAATGGTGAGGCAGATGGCGGAGCGGCCGCTGATCCTGGCGCTCGCCAATCCGGAGCCGGAAATCCTGCCCGAGCTCGCTAAGCAGGCGCGGCCCGATGCGGTGATTGCCACCGGGCGCTCGGACTACCCGAACCAGGTCAACAACGTCCTGTGTTTTCCGTTCATATTCCGCGGCGCGCTCGACGTGGGGGCGACGACGATCACCACCGAAATGGAGATCGCGGCGGTGCAGGCGATCGCCGAGCTGGCTCAGGCCGAGACCTCCGAGCAGGTGTCGATCGCGTACGGGATCGAGTCGCTCAATTTCGGCGCCGAGTACGTGATTCCGAAGCCGTTCGACCCGCGCCTGATCTCGCGCATCGCTCCTGCGGTGGCCAAGGCCGCAATGGACTCCGGTGTGGCCACGCGCCCGATCGCCGATCTCGACGCGTACCGGGAATCGATGTCGCAGTTCGTCTATCACTCCGGGCTGATCATGAAGCCGCTGTTCGCAGCGGCCAAGGCGGCACCCAGGCGCATCGTCTACGCCGAGGGCGAGGACGAGCGCGTGCTGCGTGCGGTGCAGGTGGTGGTCGACGAGGGCCTCGCGCGGCCGACGCTGATCGGCCGTCCCGCCGTACTGCAGAGCAGGATCGAGCGCCTGGGGCTGCGCATCCAGCCGGAAGGGGACTTCGACGTCGTCAATCCGGAGTTCGATTCGCGCTACCGCGATTACTGGAACACCTATTACCGGTTGACCGTGCGCAAGGGCGTGTCGCCGCAATACGCCAAGATCGAGATGCGCCGGCGCCATACGCTGATCGGCGCGATGATGATCTACAAGGGCGAGGCCGACGGAATGCTGTGCGGCACCTTCGGCACCCATGACCTGCATCTGCATTACGTGGCGCAGGTGATCGGCCTACGGCCCGGCGTGCGGCACTTCGCAGCGATGAACGCGCTGGTGCTGCCCAAGCGCACCGTGTTCATCTGCGACACCTACGTCACGCCCGATCCCACTCCCGAGCATATTGCGGAGATGACCGTGCTGGCCGCGGAAGAGGTGCGCCGTTTCGGCATCGCGCCCAAGGTGGCGCTGCTGTCGGCGTCCAACTTCGGCTCGGTCGATCTGCCCTCCGCGCGCAAGATGCAGAAGGCGCTCGCCATCCTCAACGAGCTCGCGCCGGAGCTTGAGGTGGATGGCGAGATGCACGGCGACGCGGCGTTGTCGCAGGAGATCCGGCTGCACGAGTTTCCGGACTCGCGACTCAAGGGCGAGGCGAACCTGCTCATCATGCCGACGCTGGACGCGGCCAACATCGCCTTCAACCTGCTCAAGACTGCAGCTGGCGACGGCGTGACCATCGGCCCGATCCTGCTCGGGGCGGGACGCGCGGTGCACATACTCACGCCGTCCGCGAGCGTGCGGCGCATCGTCAACATGACCGCACTGGCGGTGGTCGACGCCAACGCGCCGCGCGGGCAGGAGCAGAGCCTGTTTTGACTCCGCTGCCGGGAGCAGCATCGTGATCGAGGCGACCGCGGGCAACGTTACTCCGTCCCCATCGAGTCGGATGAAACCGCGCGCGGGCCTGGTGCTCACCGGCGGCGGCGCGCGCGCCGCCTATCAGGTCGGCGTGCTGAAGGCGTTGCGCGATATTCTCGGGCGGCCGACGCAGAATCCGTTCCAGATCCTGTGCGGCACCTCGGCAGGCGCGATCAATGCCGCTCATCTCGCGGTCTACGCCGAGGATTTCGCGCGCGGCGTCGGCAAGCTGCTCGAGATCTGGGAACACATGCGCTGCGAGCACATCTACCGCACCGACGTCCTGAGCATCGCCAAGAGCGGCGCCCGGTGGCTCGCCTCACTGATGCTGCTGGCGCGCACCAATGCCGTGTCGCTGCTCGACAACACGCCGCTCAGCGACATGCTCGCCACGATGCCCTTCGAGCGCATCCAGTCTCACATCGACGCGGGCGTACTGTACGCGGTGTGCGTCACCGCGTCGGGGTACACGTCCGGGCAGAGCGTGTCCTTTTTCCAGGGCGGTCCCGGGCTGGGGGGCTGGGAGCGCAACCAAAGGATCGGGGCTGCGGTCACGCTTCGCGTCGAGTACCTGCTGGCATCGGCCGCGTTGCCGTTCATCTTTCCCGCCGTCAAGGTCCACCGCGAGTACTTCGGCGACGGCTCGATGCGCCAGATTGCCCCGATCAGCCCGGCGCTGCATCTGGGCGCCGACCGCGTGCTGGTCGTGGGCACGGGCCGGCAGTCCTCGGATCAGGCGCGCACGCGCTCCAACGTGTACCCCTCGCTCGCACAGATCGCCGGCCACGCGCTGAACAGCATCTTTCTGGACAGCCTAATGGTCGACGTTGAGCGGCTGCAGCGCATCAACCGCACCGTGAGCCTGATTCCGCCCGAGAAGCTCGCTGAGGCTGGCGTCGGGCTGCGTCCGGTCAAGGTGCTGTTCATAATGCCTTCGCAGCCGATCGAGCGCATCGCGGCGCGCTTCGTGCACGAGCTGCCGCGCAGCGTGCGTTTCATCCTGCGCCCGACCGGCGCGCTCAATCGTGCCGGGTCGAATCTCGCCAGCTATCTTCTGTTCGAGGAGTCGTTCTGCCGCGCATTGATCGACCTTGGCTATCAGGACACTCTCGCCCGCGACGCGGAAGTGCAGGACTTTTTCGCCGGGACGTGAACGGAGGCAGGATGCCCGAGCAAGGTGCAGCACCGGATCCTTTTGAATTGTTTCGCCGCCTGTGGGGCCCGCTCGGCCTGCCGGTTCCCGGCATGGCGATGCCGTCGCTCGACCCGCAGGAAATCGAGCGGCGCATCGCCGAGCTGCGCTCGGTCGAGGCGTGGCTCACGGTGAACCTCAACATGCTGCGCATGTCTGTCCAGGCCTTGGAGATGCAAAAGACGGCGCTGCAGGCGATGCGTGCCGCAGCCGACGCGGGCAAAGCAGCGGGCGCGGCCGCCGCGCCCCAGGCCGAAGCGCTGGCCGAGCTCGCCGGCAGCACCGCCAGCACCATGCTGTGGCCCTGGGCCCTGATGCAGCAGGCGATGAAGGGCGGTGCCGCGGGCGGCGAGCCGGCCAAGGATCCGGCACCGCCGGAGGATGGGGCGCACAAATGAGCGCCTTCCGGCTCGCCCACGCCAGCGGTATCAGCTGGCGCGACTGTGTCGATGCCTGCGCCGCCCAGCTCGGACGCGGCGACGGCCTGGGTTTCGTTTATTTCACCGACGCGCTGGTACCGGACGCGGCGCGCATCGTAGATGCGCTGCGCGAGCGCACCGGCGTGCGCGACTGGGTGGGAACGGTCGGTATCGGCGTGCTCGCGACCGGTGTCGAGTACGTCGACGAGCCGGCGCTGGTGGCGATGGTCGCCGACCTCGAGCCGGGACGCTATACGGTATTCTCCGGAAAGGCGCGGCTGCCGCAGTTCGCGGCGCGCGACCCCGCGGCCGCGGACTTCGCGGTGGTGCATGCCGATCCGCACACCCCGGACGTGCAGGAGCTGATCGCCGACATGTCGGGTAAGGTCTCGAGCGGTTACCTGGTCGGGGGGCTGTCGAGCTCGCGCGCCGCGACGGTGCAGATCGCGAACGAGGTGCTGAGCGGTGGGCTGTCGGGCGTGGCGCTGACCTCGGAGGTGCGCGTCAGCACGCGCCACACGCAGGGCTGCAGCCCGCTGGCGGGGCGCCATCGCGTCACCGAGTGCGACGAGAACGTGATCGCGGCCTTCGACGGCAGGCCTGCGCTCGACGTGTTCCGCGAGTCTGTCGGCGAGGTGTTGGCGCGCGATCTGCGGCGCGCGGCGCAGACCATCCACGTCGGGCTGCCGGTGGTCGGCTCGGACACCGGCGACTACAAGGTGCGCAACGTGATCGGCCTCGACACGCGCAACAAGCTGATCGCAATCGGCGAGGCGGTCGAGGCGGGCGACGAGATCCTGTTCTGCAAGCGCGACGGCGCCAGCGCGCGGGAGGATCTGCGGCGCATGCTCGGTGAGCTGAAGAGCGCCGGCGCGCAGGCCGCGCGCGGGGGGGTGTACTTTTCCTGCGTGGCGCGCGGCGAGCACATGTTCGGCCGCAGAGGCGCGGAGCTCGAGTTGGTGCGCGAGGCGCTCGGCGACCTGCCGCTGGTAGGATTCTTCTGCAGCGGAGAAATTTCGCACGACCGGCTGTATGGCTATACCGGCGTGCTGACTCTTTTTTTCTGAAGCGTCAACCGAGGAGACGAACAACATGGCAAAGGCGATTCGCTTTCACAAGACCGGCGGGCCCGAGGTGCTGCAACTGGACGAGGTGGCTGTCGGCGAGCCCGGTCCCGGCCAGCTGCGGCTGCGACACACCGCGATCGGCGTCAATTTTCTCGATACCTACCAGCGCTCCGGGCTATATCCGATCCAGCTGCCCTCCGGCGCGGGAAACGAGGGTGCAGGGGTGGTCGAGGCGGTCGGTCCCGGGGTCACCGGCGTCAAGGCCGGCGACCGGGTCGCGTATACCGGCGGCGCGCCGGGATCCTACGCCGAGGTCCGTCTGTATCCCGCCGACCGGGTGGTGAAGATTCCCGCCGGCATCAGCGACGAGCAGGCCGCCTCGATCATGCTCAAGGGCATGACCGCGCAGTACCTGATCCACCGCACCTACGCGGTGAAGCCGGGCGACACGGTTCTGTTCCATGCCGCCGCGGGCGGGGTCGGGCTGATCGCGTGCCAGTGGCTCAAGGCGCTCGGCGCCACGGTGATCGGCACCGTCGGCTCGGAGGAGAAGGCCGCGCTCGCCAAGACGCACGGTTGCGACCACGCGATCGTGTACACGCGCGAGAACTTCGTCGAGCGCGTCAAGGCGATCACCGGCGGCAAGGGAGTGCCGGTGGTGTACGACTCGGTCGGCAAGACTACCTGGGAAGGCTCGCTCGACTGCCTGCGGCCGCTGGGCCTGATGGTGACCTTCGGCAACGCCTCGGGTCCGGTGGCGCCGGTCAACCTCGGCGTGCTGGCGCAAAAGGGCTCGCTGTACGTGACCCGGCCGACGCTGGTCACATACATCGCGTCGCGCGGGGACCTGGAAGCAACCTCCCGGTCGCTGTTCGAGGTTGTGACTTCCGGCAAGGTAAAGGTCGAGATCACCGCGCGCTACAAGCTCGCCGATGCCGCGCAGGTCCACCGCGACCTCGAGTCGCGCAAGACCACCGGCTCGGTGATCCTGCAGCCCTAAGCGGAGCGCGGCGCCGCCGGTTGAGCGCATGAAAGCCACCTTGACGGCGGGCGGCGCGCGGCCGGTCGAGCTTGACCTCGCCCGGCTGCGGCACCGCTTCGCCCGCGGCGCGCCGCCGGGCGACACGATTTACGGCGACCAGGGCATGCGGCCGGAGGCGAGCGCGCTGCAGCCCGCCTCGGTGCTGGTGCCCATCGTAGTGCGCCCCGTACAGCTCACCGTGCTGCTCACCCGGCGTAGCGCGCAGCTGCGCGATCACTCGGGGCAGATCGCCTTCCCGGGCGGGCGCGCCGAGCCGCGCGACGCAACGCCGGAAGCGACCGCGCTGCGTGAGACCAGCGAAGAGGTGGGGCTCGACCCCGCGTGCGTCGAGGTGCTCGGGCGCCTGTCCGACTACCACACGCGCACCGGCTATCGGGTCACGCCCGTGGTCGGTGTTCTGACGCCGCCATTCGATCTGCGGCCCGACGCCTTAGAGGTCGACGAGGTGTTCGAGGTTCCGCTTTCCTTCCTGCTCGATGCGCGCAACCACCAGCGCCACTCACGCGAGCTCGAGGGTAGGACGGTGCCCTACTTCGCGATCCCGTACGCCGAGTACTACATCTGGGGCGCAACCGCCGGGATGCTGGTGAACCTGTATCGCTTTCTCGCCGCCGCCCAGGAGTGAGCGCGCGGGGCGCGCCGCGCCGGTGCCGCGCGGCAAGTATGCTATCTTCGCGCATCCATTTGAAGCGCCCTCCATGAGGATTCTGGCGATCATCGCCGCGCTGCTGCTCGAGCAGTGGCGGCCCCTCGGCGACCGCAAGGCGTACTTTGAGGTTCTGGCGCGCTGGGTCAGCTGGCCCGAGCGCGCATTCAACGCGGGTGAATTCCGTCACGGCGTCGTCGCATGGCTGCTCGCAGTGCTGCTCCCGATTATTGCGGCACTGGCGCTGTACTCGGCGCTGCTATGGGTGAGTCCCCTGCTTGCGCTTCTGGTCAACGTCGCCGCGCTTTACTTCACCCTCGGGTTTCGACAGTTCAGCCACTACTTCACCGGGATCCAGACCGCGGTCAAGGCAGGAGACTTGGAGCACGCGCGAGAGCTGATCGGCGCCTGGCGCGGCGAGTCCGCGCCGCAGCGCAGCCGCGAGGAGGTGATCCGGCTCGCCATCGAGGAAGCGCTCACCGCTTCCCACCGCCACGTGTTCGGCGTGCTGTTCTGGTTCATGCTGCTGCCGGGGCCGAGCGGCGCGATCCTGTACCGTCTGGCGTACTTCATGCGGCGCCGCTGGGGCGGCCTGGGCGCCTTCGGCCGCTTCGCGGAGAAGGTGTTCTATGTCCTTGAGTGGCCGGCGGTGCGTCTCACCGCGGCGTCTTTCGCGGTGGTCGGCGATTTCGAGGACGCGGTGTACTGCTGGCGCACGCAGGCACGCACCTGGGACGATCCCAACATCGGCATCGTGCTCGCCGCCGGGGCCGGGGCGATGGGCGTGCGGCTCGGCATGCCGCTCACCGAGATCGACGGCCTCGAGCTGCGCCCCGAGCTCGGAGTGGGCGAGAGCGCGGACGGGCCGTTTCTCGACAGCACGGTCGGACTGCTGTGGCGTGCACTGGTCGTGTGGGTGTTCGCGCTGGCGGTATTGGGCGCGGTGAGTCTGGTGGCATGAGCCGCGGCCCGCGGCAGGTGTCGGCGCGGCTCAGTCGCGCCTGAAAGCGCCGCAACGCCAGCACTGCGTGAACTGCGCTTCGCAGAGCTCGCCGCAGGAGGCGCAGCGCCATGCGGTTGCCGGCTCCAGTGGGTGCGCGCGCCCGTGACGCAGGATCTCCTCGGCCCGCCAGGCGTCGGCATCATCGATCACCCAGAGCTCGATTTCGCACTCGGTGAACGGCACCTGGCCGAGTGCGCCCGCGAGCAGCTCGTTACGAATATCGGCGCGAATGCCCTCGACCGTGAGCAGGTTCCGGGCATGGTGCACGGAGGCGCGGTTGAGCGAGCTGAATACGCGCTTCATCAGCGCGCCTTCTCGAGCCGCACGATGCGATGGTAGAGCGCGAGCCGACGCGGGTGCACTGCGCCCGACTCCGCCGCCGCGCGCACTGCGCACGCCGGCTCGCTCAAATGCCTGCAGTCCTGGAAGCGGCAGTACGGCGCGTGCGCCGCAAACTCGCGGAATCCGGCGGCGATATCGCGCGCACTCAGACCGGCGAGGCCGAACTCCGACAGCCCGGGCGAATCGACGATCTCGGTGCGCTCGTCCACGGTGTACAGCCGGGCCACCGTGGTCGCCTGTCTGCCGGAATCGAGGAAGCGGGAGATCTCCGCGATCTTCACTTCCGCATCCGGTACCAGGGTCTTGACGAGCGTCGACTTGCCCATACCCGACTGGCCCACCAGCAGGCTGCGCTGCCCGGCGAGTTCGCGCCGCAGAGGCTCCGCGTCCAGTTTTCCGGAGAGTTCGACCAGCGGGTAGCCCAGACCGCGAAACGGCGCCAGCTCCTCGAGCGCCTCGCGCCGGCGCGCGGCGAGGTCGACTTTGTTGAGCACCAGCACCGCCGGCAGCGCCGCACGCTCGGCCGCGACCAGAATGCGGCATACCAGCTCGTCCGAAAACGACGGCTCGCAGGCGGTCAGGATCACGACCTGGGTCAGATTTGCGGCCAGGACCTTGACGCGGTACTGGCTCGAACGCGCGAATTCGCTGGCGCGTGGCGCCAGCGCCTCGATGACGCCCTCTCCCGGCGCCGGTTGGCTGAGCAGCGCGCGGTCGCCGCACACCGGATGCAGGTGCCGGCCGCGCGCCTTGCAATGCAGTGTCTCGCCGGCGTCCGTGCGCACTAGGCATTGCCGCCCGAAGCCGGCCAGCACCGTGGCGCCGCGCTGCGCACCGCTCACTCGCGCGGCGCCGCAGCGCGCGCCGCATCCGCTACAGGCCGAACAGGGCGTCGCATTTGGCAGCGCAGATGAAGTCGTTCTCCGACAGTCCGCCGATCGCGTGCGTCATGTACTCGACGCGGCACTTGTTGTAGCCGACGTCGAGATCGGGGTGATGGTCCTCGCGGTGCGACACCCAGGCGAGTGCGTTCACGAACGCCATGGTCTGGTAGTAGTTCGCGAACGGGAAGAGCTTGACCAGCCGGCCGTCCTCGATGATCCACCCCTTGAGCTGCGCGAGCATGTCCTGCGCCTGCTGTGGCGTCAATGGCGCGACGCCGCCCTCGCAGGGCTTGCAGGTCTTGCCGGCCAGATCGTTCATGGGATCCTCCTGGTGCGCCGGCTAAACCGGCGAGGTGTTGTGAATGAAAGTTTCATACGGTGAAGGTGTAGCGACCCACACCGGCCCCGAGTCATGCGGAGCCGCCCGCAAGGGCGGCGTCGAAGCGTTGACA
>Ga0307374_10000585_pt1 | contig 69540 bp, 62 predicted proteins | sample OX3MG_FD_202532 | JGI IMG/M metagenome (GOLD analysis project Ga0307374, IMG submission 202532) | Soil microbial communities from Risofladan, Vaasa, Finland - OX-3 | ecosystem: Environmental > Terrestrial > Soil > Coastal area > Acid sulfate soil | place: Finland: Risofladan, Vaasa | collected... | reverse complement strand
GGGGTAACAGGGCTAAGATTCCCTGGAAGCGGCTCGGAACCTAGGCGCGCGGGCCAATCCTGTCAACCGCGTAACCTCGGCCGCAATTCGGCCATCACAATATCATCGGTTCGCCGCGGAGGTTGAGCCGGTGTCCTGCCGTTGTCAGCGCGGACCCCAATTCCGGGGCCGTCAACAACCTAGGACCTCCCATCCATGACCCGCATTACCCTCCTGCCGCGCGCGGCATTGCTCGCCGGCGCCCTCGCTCTCGCCGCGTTGCCGGCTTTCGCCCAGTCGAGCGCGCCGGCCGCGTCGATGCCGACCGCCGGCACCCAAGCCGGCGCGACCGTCTCGACACCGGCGGCGAAGGCCGATGTGAAAGCAAACGCCGCCGCGAAGGCGAAGACCACCGCCAAGACCGCGAAGACAAAGGCGGCCGCCAAGACGGCGAAGACGACGAAGCCCGTCAAGAAGACGATCAAGACGGCAAAGGCGGCCCCGGCGCACAAGCCGGCGGCGAAAGCCTCGGTCGCCACGCCGGCGGTGCCGTCGGCGACGGTCAACGGCGGTGCCGCGGTCAGCCACTAACACCTGATCGATCGGCCGCGAAGCGGGGCGGGCGTCGCACGGCGCCCGCCCTTGCTTTATTTGCCGGGCGGATTCGCCTATATCCCTGGCCATGCGCGGCATGCCCTTCGTGAAAATGCACGGTCTCGGCAACGACTTCGTCGTGCTCGACGCGCGCGCCAAGCCGGTTGCCCTCGACGACAAGGCGGCCGAGGCGATTTCCGCACGCCACACCGGCGTTGGCTGCGACCAGCTCATCGTGATCGAGAAGGCGCACGGCCCTGGCGCCGCCGCGTTCATGCGCATCCGTAATGCCGACGGCGGCGAGGTCGAGGCCTGCGGCAACGCGGCGCGCTGCGTCGCCGACATGATCATGCGCGAGACCGGCGCCGAAAGCGTGACGCTCGAAACGGCGGCGGGCGTGATCGCCGCGCGCGCCGCCGGCAAGGATCGCGTCGCGGTCGACATGGGCGAACCGCGCTGGGGCTGGCGCGACATTCCGCTGGCGCGCGACTGCGACACCGATCATCTGCCGCTCGCGCTCGGTCCGTTGATGGACAGCATCGCAACCAGCATGGGCAATCCGCACGCGACGTTTTTCGTGCCGGACATCGGCGCCGTTGATATCGCCGCGCTTGGCCCGAAACTCGAGAATGACAAGCTGTTTCCGCAGCGCGCCAATATCGGCGTCGCGCAAATCCTGTCGCGCGAGAAGATTCGCCTGCGCGTATGGGAGCGCGGCGCCCGATTGACGCCAGCCTGCGGCACAGGCGCCTGCGCTGCGCTGGTGGCGGCGAGCCGCCGCGGCCTGACCGGACGCCGCGCCGAGATCGTCGCCGATGGCGGTACGTTGACCATCGATTGGCGCGCCGACAATCACGTCGTCATGACCGGACCGGTCGCCGTCAGCTTCACCGGCGTGATCGATCCGTCGCTGCTGCCGGCCTGAGCATGGCCGCGCAGATCGTCACCTTTGGCTGCCGCTTGAACGCCTTCGAGTCCGAGGTGATGCGCCGCCACGCCACGGCCGCCGGGCTCGACGACGCGGTGATCGTCAACACCTGCGCGGTGACCGCCGAGGCCGAACGTCAGGCGCGCCAAGCGATCCGCCGCGCCCGGCGCGAGCATCCCACCGCGCGCATCGTCGTCACCGGCTGCGCGGCGCAGATCGACCCGGCGCGCTATGCCGCCATGCCCGAGATCGACCGCGTGCTCGGCAATGCCGAAAAGCTCCGGGCGGAAAGCTGGCTCGGCACTGCGCGCATCTCGGTCGGAGACATCATGGCAGTGCGAGAGACGGCGTCGCATCTGGTCGACGGCTTCGACAACCGCGCGCGCGCCTTCCTCGAAGTGCAGCAGGGCTGCGACCATCGCTGCACGTTCTGCGTCATTCCGCTCGGCCGCGGGCCGAGCCGCTCGGTGCCGGCGGGCGCGGTCGTCGATCAGGCCCGCGCGCTGGTGGCGTTGGGCTATCGCGAGCTGGTGCTGACCGGCGTCGATCTCACCGCCTACGGTGCCGACTTGCCGGGTCAGCCATCGCTGGGGTCGCTGGCGCGGCGCATTCTGACGCTGGTGCCCGAGCTCGAACGGCTGCGCTTGTCATCGCTCGATCCGGCGGAGATCGACGACACGCTATGGCGGCTCATCGCCGACGAGCCGCGGCTGATGCCGCATCTCCATCTCTCGCTCCAGGCGGGCGACGATCTGATCTTGAAACGGATGAAGCGGCGCCATACCCGTGCGCAGGCACTGAGCGTGACGCGGCGCGCACGCGACCTTCGGCCTGGAATCGCGCTCGGCGCCGATCTCATCGCCGGATTTCCGACCGAGGACGAAGCGATGTTCGCCCAGACGCTCGATTTCCTCGGTGAGGCCGGGCTCGATTATCTCCATGTCTTCCCGTTCAGCGCCCGCGCCGGCACGCCGGCGGCGCGCATGCCGCAGCTTCCCGGGGCATTGGTACGCGAGCGCGCGGCGCGGCTGCGCGGGGCGGGCGCCGCGGCGCTCGAACACGCGCTGCGCGCACGGATCGGCACCGAGGCCCAGGTGCTGATCGAGCAACCCGGCTTCGGCCGCAGCGAGCATTACGCGCCTGTATCAGTCGCGGCTCGCGCTGCGCCGGGCGCGATCGTGTGCGTGCGCTTGACCGGCGCCACCGCTGGCCGCCTCACCGGCGTTGCCGCATGAGCAACGGATTTTTCGCCCGGCTCAAGTCAGGCCTGGCGCACTCGTCGCGCAACCTCACGGACAGCATCGCCAGCGTCCTGACGAAGCGGAAGCTCGACGACGCGGCGCTCGACGCGCTCGAGGAAACCCTGATCGCCGCCGATCTCGGCACGCGCCTCGCGGCCCAGGTGGTCGAACGACTGCGCAAGGAGCGCTTCGACAAGGAGGCGTCGGAGGCCGACATCCGCGCCGTGCTCGCCGAGGAGATCGCGCGCACGCTGACGCCGGTCGAAGCGCCGCTGGCGATCGACGACGATCACGCGGCGCGGCCGTTCGTCGTGCTCGTGGTCGGCGTCAACGGCGGCGGCAAGACGACGACCATCGGCAAGCTGGCCAAACGCTTCACGGGCGAGGGGCGGAGCGTGATGCTCGCCGCCGGCGACACGTTTCGCGCGGCGGCGACCGAGCAGCTCAGCATCTGGGGCGAGCGTGCCGGCGCGCGCGTGATCGCCGGACCGGCGGGCGGCGACGCGGCCGGCCTCGCCTTCGATGCAGTTGCCGCCGCCAAGAAGGACAAGGCCGACGTGCTGCTGATCGACACCGCCGGACGGCTGCACAACAAGGCTAATCTTATGGCCGAGCTCGAGAAGATCGTGCGTGTTTTGAAAAAAGCCGATCCGGCGGCGCCGCATGCCGTGCTGCTGGTGCTCGATGCCACTGTCGGCCAGAACGCGCAGGCCCAGGCGCAAGCCTTCCGCGACATGGTTGGCGTGACGGGATTGGTGATGACCAAGCTCGACGGCACCGCCAAGGGCGGCGTGCTGGTGCCGATCGCCGAGGCGTTCAAGCTGCCGGTGCATTTCATCGGCATCGGCGAGAGCGCCGACGATCTGCGGCCGTTCGTGGCGAAGGATTTCGCGCGGAGTTTGGTGGGGCTGGATTAGGCGCTGGCGCGGTCGAGCACCTGCGCCGGATGGAGCGCCTCGCGGCCGGCGCCGTCGGCGATCTGGCAGCGGCAAGACGTGCCCGCGGCTACCACAATTGAATCGGACGAAGCGGCGCGGATATTCGGCAGCACCGACAGCTCGCCGATCTTGAGCGACATGTCGTAGTGCTCGGCTTCGTAGCCGAACGATCCCGCCATGCCGCAGCAGGTCGATTCGAACGTTTCGACTGCGAGGCCGGGCACGAGCCTGAGCGCCGCCGCACTCGCCGGCGCAGCGGCGAACGCCTTCTGGTGGCAATGGGTGTGGAGCACCGCCTTGCCGGCCAGCGGCTTGAGCGCGAGATTGAACCGTCCGGCGGCGGCCTCGGCCGCGACGAATTCCTCGAACAGCGTCGCCGCCTTGGCGAGGGCCTCGGCATCCATGCCCGGCAGCAGCGCCGGGAACTCGTCGCGCAGCGTCAGCAGGCATGACGGCTCGAGGCCGATGACCGGAATGCCGCGCGCGACGAAGGGCTTGAGCGCCGCGATCGTGCGCCGCGCCTCTTCCTTGGCCTCGTTGGTCAGGCCGACGGACAGGAACGTACGGCCGCAGCACAGCGGCCGTTCGTCGCGCAAGCTCGCCGGTAGTACCTTGTATCCGGCGCGCTCGAGAACGCGCGCGGCGGCGCGTGCGTTCTCGGGCTCGAACCAGCGGTTGAATGTGTCGGCGAAGAGCACGACTTCGCGGCCTGATCCGGCGCTGGTCGCATCCACATAGGGCCGCGCGTGCCAGCGTGGCAGCGGACGCCGCGCGCTGAAACCCACGAGCGATTCGCTGAGCCGCGCCAGGCCGGGCATGCGGTCGCGCAGATTCAGAAGCGTGCCGAGCCGCGACGCATACGGCGCATAGCGCGGCAGATAGGCGATCAGCCGCTCGCGCAAGCTCAACGTATGCTTCTTGCGGTACTGGCGCAGGAATTCGATCTTCATCCGCGCCATGTCAACGCCGGTCGGACACTCGCGCTTGCAGCCCTTGCACGAGATGCAGAGCTCCATCGTCTCGCGCATCTTCTCGGAGACCAACGCACCGGGACCAAGTTGCCCCGACAACGCCAGGCGCAGCGTGTTGGCACGGCCGCGCGTCAGGTGCTGCTCATCCAGCGTGGCCCGGTAGGACGGGCACATCACGCCGGCGTCGCGCGCGCGACAGGCACCGTTGTTGTTGCACATCTCGACCGCGCCGGCGAAGCCGCCCCACGCCGACCAGTCGAGCGCCGTGTCGACCGGTTGCGTCGCGTAATCGGGCTTGAAGCGGAAGAGCGAGCGGTCGTCCATCTTCGGCGGCCGCACGATCTTGCCCGGGTTCATCAGGCCGGCCGGATCGAACGCATCCTTCACGTCCTCGAAGGCGCGCATCAGCCGTGCGCCGAACATCGGCGCGTGGAATTCCGAGCGCACCAGGCCGTCGCCATGCTCGCCCGAATGCGAGCCCTTGTACTCGCGCACCATGGCGAAGGCTTCTTCGGCGATGGCGCGCAGCTTCTTGACCTCGATCTCCTGCTTGAGGTTCAAGACCGGCCGCACGTGCAGGCAGCCGACCGAGGCATGCGCGTACCACGTGCCGTTGGTGCCATGCTTCTTGAACACGGCATCGAGCCGCGCGGTGTAGTCGGGCAAATCTTCCAAGGGCACGGCGCAATCCTCGATGAACGAGACCGGTTTGCCGTCGCCCTTCATCGACATCATGATGTTGAGGCCCTGCTTGCGCACCGCCCACACCGCCGACTGGAACGCATCGTCGACGATCTCGACCACGCCGCCCGGATGGCCGAGCGTGCCCATCAGGTCGACGAGCTGCTTCAGCCCGCGAACGTTGTCGGCCGCATCGTCGCCAGCGAATTCGACCAGCAGCAGCGCCTCGGGCTCGCCCTTGACGAAGCGGTCGACGGTGGCGCGGAACAGCGGAATGTCGCGCGCCAGCTCAATCATGGTGCGGTCGACCAACTCGACCGCGGCGGGCCCGAGCGCGACGATCGGCTTCGCCGTCTGCATCGCGCTGTAGAAGCTCGGGAAATGGCAGACGCCGAGGACGCGGTGTGGCGGAATCGGCTGCAAGTCGAGCTCGATGGCATTGAAGAAGCCAAGGGTGCCTTCGGAGCCGACCAAAAGATGCGCCATGTTGTGGCCGGCGTCCGAAATCATGTCGATGTTGTAGCCGCCAACCCGGCGCTGCAGCTTGGGAAAGCGCGCGGCGATCTCGTCGCGCTCGCGGTTGTGCAGCGCGCGCATCGTGCGCACCAGGTCGCGGTAGCGCTCGGGCAACGGGTTCGCGCCGGCGATATTTTCGAAATTCCCCGCCACCTCGCCGAAGGTCGCGGTCGTGCCGTCGGGCAGCAGCGCGTCGATGGCGCGCACGTTGTGCACCATGTTGCCGTAACGCAGGCTCCGCGTGCCGCACGAGTTGTTCGCCGTCATGCCGCCGATGGTGGCGCGGTCGCCGGTTGAAACGTCGACCGGAAAGAACAGGCCCTTGCTCTTGAGCTGGCGATTCAGGCGGTCCATCACCACGCCGGGCTGGACGCGCGCATGGCGGCGCTCGACGTCGACCGCAAGCACCTGGTTCATGTACTTGCTGCAATCGAGCACCAGGGCGCGGCCGACGGTCTGGCCGCATTGCGACGTGCCGCCGCCGCGTGGCAGCAGCGGCACGCCCTCTTCGCGCGCGATGGCGAAGGCGGCCGCGACGTCCTCGGTGTCGCGCGGCACCACCACGCCAATGGGTTCGATCTGGTAGATCGAGGCGTCCGTCGCATAGCGCCCACGCGCGAAGGCGTCGAACAGCACCTCGCCCTTGAGCGCGCGCCGGAGCCGGATTTCGAGCGGCGTTGCCGTCATGGTGCGATTAGAGGGGAACGCCGCCGGAAATTCCAGCGACAGAAAGACCCTTGCGCGCATGGCGGCCCATGCTTTGCTCGATGCATGCCGGTCATCGCACAGTTGGTCGAGCTCGACCGCGCTGAGGGCATCGAGATGCCGCCGGCTCGATGGCGCCGCAGGGCCCCTGTATTGGCGAGGTCTAGATGCTGCCGTAGAACAAATGCACCAGTGCCAGAGAAATCGTCGGCACATAGGTGCACAGAAACAAGACGACCAGCAGTGCGATGATGAACGGCAGATTCACCTTGGTTACTTCCCAGATGTCCGCCTTGGCAATGGCGCAGGACGCAATCAGCACGCTCGCGACTGGCGGCGTCTGCTGGCCGATGGCGAGGTTGAGCGTTACCACGAGGCCGAAATGGACCGGGTCGATGCCGACAGCCGTCACCACCGGCATGACAATGGGCACGACCAGGATGATCGCTGCCGCCGAATGCAGGAACATCCCGATGATCAGGAAGAAGATATTGAGCAGCAGCAGGACGAGATATTTGTTCGATGTGAGCCCGGCAATGCCTTGCGCGAGCGCCTGCGGCAGCTGCGCCTCGGTGAGAAACGTGCCGATCAGCGCCGAGCTGGCGACCAGGAGCATGACCACCGAGGTCTGCACGGCACCGTCGATGCACGCCTTCCACAGCGCTCGCGGATCGAACTCCCGGTAAATCACGATGCTGATGAAGAGGGCCGCCGCCACGGCCAGCCCGGCGCCCTCGGTCGCGGTGACGAAGCCGCCGAAGATGCCGCCGAGAATGATCACCGGCAGCAGGAACGCCCAAAATGCTTCCTTGAACGTCTGCCAGACCCGGCACAGCTGAAACCGCTCTTCAACGGGAAAATCGTAACGCACGGCCTGGATATAGGCGGCAATGGCGAGGCCGACGGCGCCGATGAGTCCCGGCAGGATTCCGGCGACGAACATCTTGACGACGGAGGTTTGCGCCATCACCGCGTAAAGGATCATCGGAATCGAGGGTGGAATGATGATCGCGAGGCTCGCCGACGAAGAGCTGATCGCCGCCGCGAATTCCTTGGAATAGCCGCGCGCGCGCATCGCCGGAATGAGGATGGTCCCGAGCGCCGCCACGCCGGCGACCGCCGAGCCGGAAATCTCGGCGAAGAACGCCGATGCGCCGATCACCACCATCGACAATCCGCCGCGGACGAAGCCGAAACACGCAGACGCGAACGCGATCAACCGCCGGGAGATGCTGGAGGCGTTCATGATCCCGCCGGCGAGGATGAACAGCGGAATTGCCAGCAGCGGGAAGCTCGACGCGCCGCCGAACATCTCCAGGGCCAGGTTCGGCAACATGCCCGGTCCCTGAATGAACACGATCGCCGCCACGGCCACGAGCGCAAGCGCGATGGCGATCGGTACGTTCAGCAAGGCGAGCGCGAACATGCCGGCGAGCATCAATCCGATGGTCATCGCCGCGCTCCCGGCTTCGTGTTGTCGGCGGCCGGATCGGTCTCGTGACCGAGCTCAAGCGCCTCCTTGATCTCGACATCGACGAAGCCGCCGCCGCGGGCGTCGCGCAGGATATCGGGCAACCGCAACGCCTCGGCGATGGCGAACAAGACCGCGCCGACGGGTATCGCCGACTGGGTGAGTTGCAGCGGCACCCAGGGGAGGCTGACCATGTATTCGCCCTGCAGGGCCACTTCGACCTGCCATCCCGTGATCGCCAAGAGGACGAGGAAGACAAAGACCATGATCTCGGCGAACACGGTCGCGACGACGCGGGCCGTCGGCGGCATGGCGTTGACCAGCCCGGGCACGCCGATATGCGCGCCGCGCAGCGCCGCGAGCGCCGCGCCGTAATACGTCAGCCAGACCAGGCCGATCGAGGCGAGCTCGTCGTACCAGGCGAGTGCGTGTCCGGCATAACGAAAGGCGGCTCCGGCGATGACCAGCGCGCTCAGCCCCAGCAGCAGCACGATCACGATGACCTCGAGCAGGCGCTCGAACCCTCGATGCACGTCCCGCAATGTCAAGGAATCCCTCCCCACTCCGGCGACCGTCGTAAGGCCATCAAGAACAGGCCGGCGCTCGCCGGCCTGTTCCGCGCCTCGTTGTCAGGACTACTTGCGAAGCGCGAGCGCCTCGTCGATCAACTCCTTGCCGCCCGGCACTTCCTTGCCGAATTCGTCGTAGATCGGCTTGCTCGCCTTGATGAAGGCGTCCTTGTCGGCCTTGTTCACCTTGACGCCGGTCTTGGTGATCTTCACCAGAAGTTGTTTGTCGAGATCGGCCGCCATCTTGTAAACGACCGGCTGCATCTGTTGCGCCGTCTCGGTCAGAATCTTCTGCACATCCGGGCTCAGCCGCTTCCAGCTTGCGCCGGCGGTCAAATAGGCCGGCGTATAAACGTGATCGGTGAGCGACAGATATTTCTGCACCTCATAGAAGTGCGCGGAGTCGATCTGCGTCAGCGGATTCTCCTCCCCATCCATCGCGCCGGTCTGAAGCGCGACGAAAACTTCCGAAAACGCGAGCGGACTCGGATTCGCGCCATAAGCCTGGAACATTTTTACCCGCCAGGTACCGCCGGGAACGCGCAGCTTGATGCCTTTGAGGTCCGCGGGCTTGAAGATCGGGCGTTTGTTGTTGGTGATCTGCCGGAAGCCATTCTCCCAGACCGCAAGAATGTGATAGCCCGCCTTCTCGGCCGCCGGCACCATCTTCGGGATCACGATCTGGTCGCGGATGCGCGCCATGTGGGCGCGATCCTTGACCAAATACGGCATCTCGAACAGGCCGAAGATCGGCACCTCGGACGACATCACCGTCGACGGCAGCGCCAGGTCGACGGTCCCGAGCTTCAGCTCCTTCAGCACCTGACGGTCACCGCCGAGCTGGCTCGACCCGTAGACCACGACCTTGGCCTTGCTGCCGAGCTTGGCGTTGGCGCGCTTGGCGAACTCCTGCGCGCTCAGGTCGAACAGCGAACCCGGCTTGCCGACGTGAGCAAACTTGATTTCCTGCTGGGCGTGGGCGGCAACGGAGAATAGCAGCAGCCCGCAAATCAGCGACAGCAGCTTGTGCAATTTAGGCATGATTGTTTCCTCCCCGGAGGCGCGACGGTTGAGCGTGTCTTCTTCGTTGTGCAAGCGTTCTTGAGGCGCTTTGCCCAAGAACTATACCATGGCGCCGTTCTCGGCTAGCCACACCGTCGCACCCCCAACCGGTGCTTGCGCCGCAGCGGTGATTCCGGGCAAATTCCTCGCCTCTTTCCATCAGGAGCTACCTCATCATGGCGTTTCGAAGCGGCCGGCATTCCTTGCAGATTCCCGGCCCGACCAACCTGCCGGATCGCGTCTTGCGCGCAATGGACCAGCCGCTCATCGACCACCGCGGTCCCGAGTTTCCGGCGATCACCAAGGCGGTCGTTGCGGGCTTGAAGCGCGTGTTCAAGTGCTCCGGCCCAGTCGCGATCTATCCGGCATCGGGCACCGGCGCCTGGGAGGCGGCGATTCTCAATACGCTGTCGCCCGGCGACAAGGTGCTCGCCTTCGAGACCGGACAGTTCTCCACATTGTGGACGAAGCTCGCGCTGCGCCACGGCATCGAGGTCGATCTGATCCCGGGCGATTGGCGGCACCCCGCCGACCCGGCGCAATGCGAGGCCAAGCTCGTCGCCGACAAGGGCCATGCGATCAAGGCCGTCCTCGTTCTCCAGAGCGAAACGTCAACGGGCGTCGCCAGCGACATCGCTGGCATCCGCCGCGCGATCGATCGCGCACGCCATCCGGCGCTGCTGCTCGTCGACACGATTTCGTCGCTGGCGATCCAGGATTTCCGGCATGACGAGTGGGGCGTCGACGTCGCGGTCGGCGGCTCGCAGAAGGGCTTGATGCTGCCGCCGGGGTTGAGCTTCAACACGATCTCCAAGAAGGCGATCGCCGCTAGCAAAATGGCGAAACTGCCGCGCGCCTATTTTGATTGGCAGCCGATGATCGACGCCAACGACAGTGGCTATTTCCCCTACACGCCGGCGACCTTGATGTTCTTCGGGCTCAAGGAAGCCGTCGCCATGCTGGATGAAGAGGGGCTCGACAACGTCTTTGCCCGCCACGATCGGCTCGCCGAGGCGACGCGGCGCGCGGTGCGCAGCTGGGGTCTTGAGATCCAGTGCGCCGATCCCAAGGCCTATACGCCGAGCCTGACTGCCGTCCGCGTTCCCGACGGCTTCAACGCCGACGAGGTGCGCAAGACCATCCTCGAGCGTTTCGATGTCGCGCTCGGCGCGGGCCTTGGCAAGGTCGCGGGCAAGGTCTTCCGCATCGGCCATCTCGCCTACATCAACGAGACTCTGCTGCTCGGCACGTTGGGCGGCGTTGAGCTCGGCTTGGCTGCTTCCGGCGTGCCGATCAAGCGCGGCGGCATCGACGCGGCGATGGACTATCTCGGCGGCAATACGCTGGCGGCGTCGGCACCCGCGCCGGCAGTGGCGGCGGCGCGCCGTTGAGATGGCGCAGGAGCGGCTTGCCGCCCTGCTGATTCAAGCGCGCATTTCCGGCAAGCGGATCGGCGAGATCCCACCGGGGCTCGCGCCGTCCGACGAGGACGCGGCCTATGCGCTGCAAGATCTCGTCGTCGACAGGCTCGGCGTGCGCGTCGGCGCGTGGAAGGTCGGCGCGGCCAGCCCGGTGTCGCGGCCGAGTTGTGCGCCTATCTTCGCCGGTCACGTGGCAAAAAGCCCCGCACACCTGCTGGCGTCGAGTGACGGCCTCAACGGCGTCGAGGCCGAGCTCGCCTTCTGCATGGGCCGCGATCTTCCCGCGCGCGCGACGCCTTATGCCGAGGACGAGGCCTGGGACGCGATCGACAGCCTGCACGTCGCCATCGAGTACCTCGATTCGCGCTTTCGCGACCGCAACCACGCGCCCGACTTGGCGGTGCTTGCCGACAACATCTCGAATGGCGGTTTCTGCTGGGGTCCCGCAGTCGAGAACTGGCGCCGAGTCGACTTGACGAAACCGGAGGCGCGACTGGTGATCGACGGCCAGGAAGCGGCGAAGGCGGTCGGCGGCAACGCCGCCGGCCATCCGAAACGCCTTGTCGCCTGGCTCGCCAATCACTTGGCGCAGCGCGGCCGCCCCCTCGTCGTGGGCATGTTCGTGACCACCGGTAGCCACACCGGCCTCCATGTCGCGCCGCTGCGCGCACCGGTCGTCGCCCGTTTTACTGGTCTCGGCGAAGCGCAATTGACCCTGGTCGGCGCGTGATTCGGGGCTTTCTTGGGTTTTACAGAGTCTTTACCGAACGTTAACCATGATTTACGAGGATGCGTCCCGCTTGCCGCGCGGTCCGGCGGCGCCGATACTTTGCCAGCGAGAAGATTTGTGCGGGATTTCTCCGTGACCGAGACCTCGATCCCGAAGCGCCAGACAATCGTCATCGTCGACGACCGCGCGACCAATCTCAAGATCCTCGAGCGTCTTGCCCAGTCCCTCGACCAGGTCGATGTCCGCCTCTTCGATCATCCGCAGCGGGCACTCGACGACGCCGCGAAGTCGCCGCCCGACCTGGTACTGACCGATTTCAACATGCCCGATCTCGACGGCGCGGCGTTCATCCGCCGGTTCCGCGAAATCGCCGCCTGCGCCGATGTTCCGGTGATCGTCGTCACCGCCTACGAAGACCGCGACCTGCGCTACCAGGCGCTCGAAGCCGGCGCGACCGACTTCCTGCTGAGTCCCGTCGATCACCACGAATTCCGCGTGCGCTCGCGCAATCTGCTGACTATGCGCCGACAGCAGCTGCTGCTGCGGGCGCGCGCCTCGTCGCTCGAGGAGAAGATCGTCGAAGACGCGCGCCGCCACCGCGATGCGTTGCGCGAGAGCCACGAACTGCTGCTGCGCGTGATCGATGCCGTGCCGCTCGCCGTCGTCGCGACCGATCGCGACAGCCGCTATGTCTTCGTCAACGACTGGTTCGCACGCAGCGTTGGCAAGGCGCCGGCGGCGATCATCGGCCAGACACCGGTCACGGTGAGCGCCGGGTCCTATGCGCGCGAATCGATGGAGCGCGACAAGCGCATCATCGCCGGGCTCGAGCCGGATGGCTCGTTCGAGCATACGGTGACCATGCCGGACGGCGAGGAGCGCGTCGTGCTCAGCAGCAAAGCGCTGCTGCGCGACGCGGCAGGCCGGCCGATGCTGGTGGTGAGCGCGGCGCTCGACATCACGTCGCGCAAGGAAGCGGAGCTCGCGCTCATCGCCGCCAAGGAGGAAGCCGAGCTCGCGAGCCGCAGCAAGTCGGAATTCCTCGCCAACATGAGCCACGAGTTGCGCACGCCGCTTAACGCCATCATCGGCTTCTCGCAGGTGATGGCCGACGAGGTGATGGGGCCGCTCGGCAGTCCGCGCTACACCGGCTATGCGCGCGACATCTGCGCCTCGGCGCAGCATCTCCTCGGTATCATCAGCGACATCCTCGACGTTTCCAAGCTCGAGGCCGGCAAGGTCGAGCTCGACGAGGAGGAGGTCGAACTGCCGCAGGTGGCGCGCGACGTGCTCCAGCTCGTCGCCGAACGGGCGCGCGCGATCGACATCACTATCGATACTGATCTGCCGCCCGATCTGCCGAGGTTGCGTGCCGATGGCCTCAAGCTCAAGCAGGTGCTGCTCAACCTCGTCACCAACGCGATCAAGTTCAGCCACGCCGGCGGGCGGGTCGAGCTCGCGGCTCGCTACGGCGCCGAGGGCTTCGATGTCACCGTCACGGATCACGGCATCGGCATGGACCCGACCGAGGTCCAGACCGCCGTAACCCGGTTCGGCCAGGTCGCGAGCACCTGGAGCCGCCGCCACGCCGGAACCGGCCTTGGCTTGCCGCTGGCGATCGGCTTGGTCGAGCTGCATGGTGGCCACCTGACGATCGAGAGCCGGAAAGACGTCGGGACGACCGTCCACGTCCGGCTGCCGGCCGAACGCGCCCTGGCTGCCGCGGCGCCGGTCAGCGCATGACGCGCTAGTTATCGTCGCGACTCGAGGCCCAACCAGCTAGCCATAGATTTTTTGCCGCCCCCACGGCAGAATCACGATTCGACCCCGCATTGGATTCGGGGGAGGGTCGGAAAAGCCACATGACGGAACGGCTGGAGCCAGCAAGCGCATCCGCCGCCGGACGCGCCGGACAAGGGGGGCGGGGCGTCACCATCGCGCTCGCGCTCTTCGCCGTTGCCGCGCCTCTGTTGCTCGCTGCGATCGCGGTGCTCCGCCTCGGCGGTGCCGTCGATCCTGCGATTGCGCTGCTCGCGCTGGCGCTCGTCCTGCTCGGGCCGGGAGTGGCGGCGGTCGTCGTCACCGTCAAAGGCATGGCGACCGTCGCGGCGGCGCTCGCCGCCATGCGCGAATCCGAACCGCAGCAGGCGGTGGTGCGCGTTTTCTTCACCGGCATCGTGCTCGTCTATCTCGCCGCGCTCGCCGGGCTCGGCATCGGTCCTCATATTTTGCTGCCGCTGCTGGCGGTCGACGTTCCGGGTGTCCTCGTCGCCTGGCTGCTCTTCGTCCATCTCGTGGCCGATCCCCAGGCCGCGTCGCCGCGACGACTCGCCGCCATGCTCAGCGACGTCGTCTTCATCTCGGTCTTCCTGCATGTCGGCGACGGCTATGCGGCGCCATGGTTCCCGATCTATCTCTGGGTCATCTTCGGTTTCGGCTTTCGTTACGGCCTGCGCGAGCTGGCGATCAGCGCGGTGCTGTCAGTGATCGGCTTCGGCGTCGTGGTGGCGACGACGCCTTACTGGCAAGCGCGGCCGGCGGAATCAGCCGGCGTCTACGTGGCGCTGGCGCTGCTGCCGAGCTATGCCGCGACGCTTGTTCGCCGCCTTCATGTCGCGCGCGCGACTGCGGAGGAAGCCGCGGCCGCCAAGAGCCGTTTCCTTGCGGTCATGAGCCATGAGCTGCGGACGCCGCTCAACAGCTTCATTGGCATGGGTGCGCTGTTCGCGCGTACCAATCTCGACGCCGAGCAGCGCGACATGCTCGCCACGATGCGGCTGTCGGCGCAGACACTGCTCGGCCTGATCAACGACCTGCTCGATCTCTCCAAGCTCGAGGCGGGCAAGCTGCGGCCGGCGGTGGAAAGCTTCGCCCTGCCGGAGCTGCTGGGCGGCGTCGTCGCGCTGATCAGGCCGCAGGCCGAGGCCAAGCATCTGGCGCTCACCTTGAGCATCGATCCGCGCCTGCCGGTCGGCTATCGCGGCGCGCCGCTGCAGCTCCGCCAGGTGCTGATCAATTTGGTAGCGAATGCGATCAAGTTCACGCCGCGCGGGCGCATCGCGCTGACCGCATCGCTCGTGGAACGTGCGGAAGGGCACGTGCGGCTTTGCCTCGCGGTCAAGGATGAGGGCGTCGGCATCCCGCCCGAGGCACTCGACCGCATCTTCGAGGTATTCGCCCAGGCCGACGATACCGTCGCCCGCCGCTTCGGCGGCACGGGCCTCGGCCTCGCCATCTCGAAGCAGCTTGTCGACCTGATGGGAGGCACGATCGCGGTCACGAGCGAGCCGGGCAAGGGCTCGACCTTCGCGGTGACGTTGACCCTCGACGCCGATGCGTCGGCGCCGATGTCGGCGCCCGAGCTTGCCGGGCGGCAGCTCGCGCTGGTTTCGCCAGATGGCGAGCTTGCGGCGCTCGTGCAGGAGCGCGTGCGTGCTTGGCACGGCGAGCTGCGCTGGCACCAGGAGAACGAGGCTGCATTTGCGGACTTTGGGGCGAGCGCCGGCACCGTCGCGCTGGTGGTGCTCGACGGCCGCGCCGATCCGATGGCGGCGCTGGCATTCGTACACCGCCTGACGACGGACACCGTCGAGGGGCCGGGTGTCGTCTTCATCGCGCCTGAGCGAGGCAGCGACGCCGTCGCCGGCATCGGCGGTTCCGAGCTCGCATCGGTAATCGAGGCACCGGTGCGACCCGAGGCGCTCGCCAGCGCGCTGATGAGCGCTCTCGCCAGCGATCCGCGCCAGCGCCGCGTTGAAGCAGCGCCGGTCGAAACCGCGTTCGTGCCACCGGCGCCGTTGCGGGCCGCAGCGCCGGCGGTGCCGGCACCGGTGACACCGCCGAAGGCGGCGCGTTCGCTCAAGGTGTTGGTCGCGGACGACAATGCCGCCAATTGCAAGATCCTCAAGAAGGTTCTGGAGATGGCGGGGCACACGGCGGTCGTCGTCGGCGACGGCGAAGAAGCGCTGGCGACGCTTGAGCGCGAGCGCTTCGATCTCGCGCTGCTCGACATCAACATGCCCGACGTCACAGGCTACGAGGTCGCCAAGCTCTATCGCATGAGCCATGTCGGCGAATGGCGGCTGCCGATCGTCGCGCTCACCGCCGACGTCACCAGCGAGACCGAACGGCTTTGCCGCGAAGCCGGTATGGACGCGGTGTTGACCAAGCCGATGGAGCCGGCCCAGCTGCTTGCCGCGCTTGCCGAGCTCCATGCCAAGGTGGAATCCGGCGACCGACGCGCGATGATCGCACCGCCCGTGGTGACCCCGATCTCGGCTCATCCGCGCTTCGTGCCCGACGCCGGCAGCGTGCTCGACGAGCACACCTTCGCGGCGCTCCGAAATCTGGGCGGCAGCGAATTCGTCGCCGAGGTGATCGACACGTTCCGCAAGGATGCGCGGCGATTGATCGAGGATTTGCGCCAGGCGGTCGAGCACGGCGATTTGCGCGACTTCCGCGACGTGACGCATTCGCTCAGGAGCGGCGCGGCAAACGTGGGTGGCGTGCGATTGTGCGAGACGCTGACGGCGATGCGCGACGTGACCGCGAACGATTTATCGCGAACCGGGCCGGCCTATTTCGACAAGATCGTCAACGAGTTCTCGCGGCTCGACGCGAGTCTCGAGCAGTTGACGCGGGCGGAGCGACGCGGCTGATTCGAAAAACACCCAAGAACCTTACGGTTGTCTCGTCGTGAGGCGTGCTTCTAAGCTCGTCGCAAGATTGTCGCTCCATCGTCGATGAAAGTCTGAGGTTGTGGTGGCCATTCCACGCTATCGCGCGCATGCGGGGCAGGCGTTGCTGTCGGCCGGCTTCCGACCGTTCTTCCTGCTCTCAGCAACCTGGGCAGCGCTGGCGGTACCGCTCTGGCTCGCGTTCCTCGCTGGCGCGGGCACGGTCCCGACCTTGCTGCCGCCGCCGATCTGGCACGCGCACGAAATGGTCTTCGGCTATGCCGCGGCGACGGTGGCCGGCTTCCTGCTGACTGCGATTCCGAACTGGACCGGGCGCATGCCGCTGCAGGGCGGACCGCTCGCGGCGCTCGTCGGGCTGTGGATCGCCGGCCGTGTCGCCGAGTTCGTTTCCGCACGGATCGGCGCGCCCGCTGCGGCCGTACTCGATCTCAGCTTTCCGGTCGCGTTCCTCGTCGCGGTCGCGCGCGAGATCGTCGCCGGTCGGAATTGGCGTAATCTGCCGATGGTGGCGGCGCTGACGCTTCTGCTTGCGGGCAACAGTCTGGTTCACCTCGAGGCACTCGGTTGGGCCGAAACCGGCGAACTCGGTAATCGCCTCGGTATCGCCACCCTGCTCATGCTGATCACCCTGGTCGGCGGCCGCATCGTGCCCAGCTTCACCCGCAACTGGCTGACCAAGAACCTTCCGGGCGCTGCTACGCCGGCGTCGTTCGGCTGGATCGACCGTGCGGCGCTTCTGACCACTGCACTCGCGTTGGCGGACTGGGTGGCGGTGCCCGCTGCGCCGTGGACGCCGTGGGTCGAGCTCATTGCCGCACTGGCGCTGGGCATGCGGCTGGTGCGCTGGCGCGGCGCCGGGGCCTGGCGCGAGCCGCTGCTGTGGGTTCTGCATCTCGGCTACGGATGGCTGGCGCTCGGCTTCCTGCTTCTTGCAGTGAACGGGATCATGCCGCTGGTGCCGGCGACGGCGGCGCTGCACGCGCTGACCGTCGGCGCGATCGGCACTATGACGCTTGGCGTGATGACCCGCGCCTCGCTCGGCCATACCGGCCGGCCGCTGGTCGCGGGAAGCGGGACGACGACGATCTATGCGTTGGTTACGGTTGCCGCGCTGCTGCGCCTGTTGGCGCCGCTGGCCGGTGCGGACTACTTGCTGCTCCTGAGCCTCGCTGGCGCAGCCTGGAGCGGCGCTTTCGGGTTGTTTGTTTTCCTGTATGGCCGGCCGTTGGCGACGCCGCGCGTCAGCGGCGCCGCGGCCCGGCCGCTTTGAGGGGTCAGCCATGGCAACACGTATCGCGAGAAACGATCTGCAATTGAGGCGAGCCTATGATCCGCCGTCACCGCGCGACGGCACGCGCGTTCTCGTTGACCGTATCTGGCCGCGCGGCGTGCGCAAGGCAGAAGCGCGCATCGATGTCTGGCTCAAGGACGTCGCTCCGAGCACGGCGCTGCGCCAATGGTTCGGTCACGATCCGGCGCGCTGGAGTGAATTTCGCCGGCGTTATCGCGCCGAGCTGAAACACCGATCGGAAGCTTTGGTGCGACTACGGGCGATGGCGAAGACGGCGTGCATCACGCTGGTCTACAGCGCCCGCGACGAGCGCCACAACCAGGCGGTCGTTCTGAAGGGTCTGCTCGCTAGCCGGGACTCTAAGCGTACGCGCCGCGCCGCTCCTGCGCGGTAACGAGCCGTTCCATCCGCTTGAGGTCCGATTCTTCGAGCTTGAATGCGGCCTCGACCCAGAGATCGGCAATGCGCGTCATTTCCTCGAAGGTCACTGGATTGACCAAGCGTCGGGCGCGGTAGAGAGCGCGCTGAGCGGCATAACGGCGCTCGCGCCGGCCGATGAAATCGTAGAACGCCTGCACGCCTTGGCCGTCGGCCGCCAACACATCGACGACGCCGAGGGCATGGAGCTGCTCGGCGGTATAGATCTCGCCGCCCATGATGAGCCGCTCGGCAATGCCCGGTGCGATGCGGCGCGCCAGGAAGCTGTAGGCGCCCATGCCCGGAAACAGATTGAACAAGATCTCCGGCAAACCGAACTTGGCGCCACGCTCGGCGACGATCAGGTTCGAGCTCAGCACGGCCTCAAAGCCGCCGCCCAGTGCGTCGCCCTGTACCAGCGCAACGGAAATGACCGGCAGGTCGAAGCCAAGCCCGGTGGCATTGGTGAAACCGATTTCGCAGCAGGTGTGGGCGTAGCGGCGGAGCGCGGCGCGATCGCGGTTACGGATCAGGGTCGAGAACAACTCGAGATCGCCGCCCAGGTTCCAGATTTGCGGCGTGCGCGAGGCGAGCACCATATAACGCAACGGCGGCTCACCGATGACGCGGTCACCGAACAAGCCGCGCACCAGGCGCTGGATCGCTTGCGCCTCGCGCAACAGCGCCGGCGTAAAGCACGGCCGGCCAGTGTACTTGAAATAACAAAAGAGAATCTTCTTCTCGCGGTCGTACGCGAGCTCGAACTCGCTGAAGCGCTGACCGGATATCGCGGCCTCGACCGGATCGGGCAGTTGTTCGACATCGGCGGTGCGTGCCGCGGCTAAGCGGTCCTGCACCAGATCGGCGAGCTGCGTTACCGTTGTCATGTCGTCCCCCGGTTCTCGGGAAAAGCGCTGCTCCCGTGACGCGACCGCGGGAGACGTGGTTAACCTAGGATTAATTTCCTAGGCAAATCAAGGGGTTTTTAACCTCTCTTTAAGTATATCCTCAACTATACCTAGGGGCTCATCGGCGACGGACCGCTAGGGATTTGGTCGCGCCGAGTCGCAGCCAGTAGCTCGCTGCGGCGTTTCCGACACACTATGCTGCGCCATTGGCGCACCCGAACGGCGCGCCGCGGGAGATCGGACCCGATGTTCGACGGCTTCACGCGCACGACGATCGAGACCGGCGGCGCACGCATCGTCACCGTCCACGGCGGCAAGGGACCGCCGGTGCTGCTGATGCACGGCAATCCGTTCACCCATGTCTCATGGCATCGTGTCGCGCCCGCGCTTGCCAAGGAGTTCACCGTCGTCTGCACCGACCTGCGCGGCTACGGCGATTCATCGAAGCCCGAATCGGTCACCGACCACGCCAACTATTCGTTCCGCGCCATGGCGCAGGACAATGTTGAAGTCATGGGCAGGCTCGGTTTCACGCGCTTCGCCGCCGCCGGACATGATCGCGGCGCCCGCGTCTTGCATCGCATGTGCCTCGATCATCCCGACAAAGTCTCGCGCGCGGCGATCATCGACATCATCCCGACGCATCATCTGCTCAATCACGTATCGCGCGCCTGGGGACTGTTCTCCTGGCACTGGTTCTTCATGGCGCAGCCCCACGACCTGCCCGAGCGCATGATGCTGGCCGATCCCGAGTTCTATCTGCGCAAGAAGCTGGGCAAGGGTCCCGAGGGTCTCAAGTTCTTCGCGCCGGAGGCGCTCGACGAATATCTGCGCTGTTTCAAGAATCCGGAGACGGTGCGTGGCATGTGCGAGGATTATCGCGCCACCTTCGGCGTCGATCTGGCGACGGACGATGCCGATTTCGCGGCCGGACGGAAGATTGGCTGCCCCGTTCTGTTGCTGTGGGGCGCGACCGGCGGCGTTGGCCGCAATCACAAGCCGGCGGAGGTCTGGCGCGGCTACGCGAGCGACATTCGCGACGCCAAGGCGTTGCCGTGCGGCCACTACGTGCCCGAGCAATGCCCCGACGAGACGGCCGCCACCTTGCGCGCTTTTTTTGCGTCTTAGCTATTGCGGAGGCGGTCAGTTGCGTGCGGTGACCTTGGTTGCTGCCTTCGCCGGCTGGGTCAGCGCCGCCACTGCCGCGTAGGTGAGGCGCGTCTCGACCGTGCCGCCTTGCAGCGTCTTAAGCGTCCAGACGCGTTCTTTCATGCCTTCGCCGGCGAGATGGACGATGCCCAGTGGCCGATGGGGCTCATGCGGCTCGACCACCAGGTTTTTCCTGGCGTCGAATATCGGTGTGCCCTTGCCGCAGAACCAATTGCAATAGGCGGGCAGCAGCGTCGCCGGCGCGCCCTGCACGAAAACGGCGCGGTTGAGCGAGGTTTGGTCCGACAGGAAGAAACTGATATTGCCCCGGTAAGCGCGCGGGCCCAGACGGAATCGCTTCAGTGCGCGCGCATAGTTGTCGGACCACAGGCGCCAATGCGGCGCGTCGCCTTTGAGCGCGAAGACGCCGGCATTCAGAATGGCGTTGCGGCCGTAGCGATAGCCCTCGCGCAGTCCGAAGGCCCAGGCGAAGGCCTTCTGATTCTGGCCCCAGAATTTCGGCCGCTTATGGATGGTCCAATAGCCGCGGTCGATCTCGGGCACGATCGCAAGGTTGCCGCGGGTGGCACCCCGGATGAAGAGCTCGAGTACCCCGGCGTCCTGCACCCAGCAATCGGCGTCGATCCAGAGATAGATATCGTAGCCGGGGAAATGCCTGGGCAAATGCGGCCGACCGGCGAGTACCTTGAAGGAATTCGGCGGATGCGAGCGGGGCGGATAGGGCAGATCCCAGCCGAGCGGCGCGATGGTCGCGCCGTATTCGCGCTTGAGGTTCTCGCGCTGCGCTTCGGTGAAGCCGATATCGAGGATGGACAGCGGATAAAGCCCCCCGCCGAGGCCACGACGCAACGACGCGAGCAGGTCGGTCAGCAGACCGAAATAGCCCGCATCGCCGGCGGTGACGATGGTGACCGAGGGACCGCGCGCCACGGACGAGACCTTTCGCGGAAAGAGGCTGGCGCTCTCTTAGCGCCTTCCCGCCACGCCCGGCAAGGCTGCGTGCTCAGTGCCCACCGCCGATCGCGACGCCGCCCGGCACATCGAAGATGTCGGGTGTCGGCCGGCCGGTCCGGCCGACCCGTGAGTCTCTCAGGCCGCGCGCATTTAGCGAGATTGCGGGAAAGCATGTAATGGCGCGCCCGGAGAGATTCGAACTCCCAACCCCCAGATCCGTAGTCTGGTGCTCTATCCAGTTGAGCTACGGGCGCCGCAGCCGAACGTGTTGCGCTTAAATCGGGGCGCAAGCTAGCGGCATCAAGGGACGATAGCAAGCCGGCGCGCCGGGCCGATCACGCGCCGGTCCGCGGTCGCTAAATGCTTGTCGGGGTTTCCCGCCTTGCGTAGACTGCCAGGACGTAACGGGGGCAATTCCGACATGTCGATTCGTGCGAGCCATTGCGCTATCCTTGCGACGGCGTTGCTGCTTGGCGGTTGCGCCTATGCCGACGACCTATTCGGTACGAACTGGTCCGGTGAGCATCCCAGCGCGAGCAGCGCACCGCCGGCACAGACTACCAGTTATTCTATCCCGCCATCGCCCGCCGAGGCCAACGCCATGGCGACGGCCGGCATGAGCTCACCGGCCGCCGGCGCCTCGACCGGCACCATCGTCGGCCAGAAGGTCCAGAGCCTGCGCGGCGACCTCGAGCGGCTCAAGGGCAATGTCGCACAGCATCAACAGGATTTCAGCGCCGCGCGCGGCTCGGTGCAGCGCGACTCGCAGTCCTATTTCGATACCATCGCGCGCATCAATTCGCGACTCCAAACAGGCACTACGCCTGGCAATCCGAACCTCATCGCCCAGTGGAATCAGGCGCAGACTTCGCTCGATCGTATGAGCGGTGATATCGGCCTGCTCAACCGGGTTTCGACTAAGGCCGCGGCCGATGCGTCGTTTGCGTCGTATCTCTCCAACGCGGCGCGCGATGCCTTCGCACTGCAGGGTGCGGTCGAAGAGGACCATCGCCAGCTTTCCGAGATCCAGACCGACGTCGACGCGACGAGCGTCAAGCTCGATTCCTTGCTGAACGCGGTGAGCGACGAGATCGCGCGGCAGAGCAATTACGTCGCCAACGAGCGCGACAATCTGATCACCTTGTCGCAGGCGATCAAGAACGGTCGCCTTTTTGGGCCGAGCTTGGCGAGCCGCGCCTTCGCCCCGGCGCCAGTGGCGCGGATGCCGCTGCCGGCGCGGCGTACGCAAGCCGCACCGCGGGCGACGGCCGCAGCCAGGAATCGGCCGCTCGTCGTGATCCGTTTCGACCGTCCCAACGTGACCTATGAAGAGGCACTCTACACCGCGGTCAGCCGCGCACTCGAGCGCAAGCCATCGGCGACGTTCGAGCTCGTTGCGGTCGCGCCGAGCTCGGGCACCGCGGCCCAGGTCGCGGTCAACTCGAACGCGTCGAAGCACAACGCGGAAAACGTGATGCGGTCGCTGACCAATATGGGCCTGCCGGCCGATCGCGTGACGCTCTCGGCGACGACGAGCGGCGACGTCCACAGCAACGAAGTCCGCGTCTTCGTCCGCTGACGGTGCGCCGCTAGGCGGCGTTCGTCCGACGCGCTATCGTGCGGTATGACCGCACCGCAGCAATTCACCAAGACATTTCCGGTCTCGTGGGAAGAGTTGCACCGCCATTCGCGGGCGCTCGCTTGGCGACTCCTCGACCTCGGCCCGTGGCGCAGCGTCATCGCCGTCACCCGCGGCGGCCTCGTGCCTGCTGCCATTGTCGCGCGCGAGCTCGACGTGCGCTTGGTCGACACCATCTGCGTCGCGAGCTACGACGATCGCGAGCAGGGGCCGGTGAAGGTGTTGAAGAGCGCGGCCGGCGACGGCGCCGATCATCTGATCATCGACGATCTGGTCGATACCGGCCGCACCGCCGAGGTCGTGCGCCGCATGCTGCCGAAGGCGCATTTCGCGACGGTCTATGCGAAGCCCAAAGGCCGGCCGCTCGTCGACACGTTCATTACGGAAGTCAGCCAGGACACCTGGATCCTGTTTCCCTGGGACATCGAACCGCAATTCGTGCCACCGATCGCGAACGCGCGCGGCGCCAAGCGGTGAGCGCGGCGGATTACCCGGTCGTGACGTTGGCGCCCGGCCGGCACAAGCGCGCCGAGCAGGGCCATCCCTGGGTCTATTCCAACGAGGTCCAGATGGACGCGGCGGCCAAGGGGCTGCCGGCGGGCAGCATCGTTCAGCTCGCCGCGGCGTCGGGCAGGCCACTCGGCGTGGCGACGTTCAATCCGCACACGCTGATCGCGGCGCGCATCGTCGATCGGGATCCGACAAGCGTCATCGACCGAGATTTCATCGCCGCGCGGCTTGGTGCCGCCGTCGGATTGCGCCATCGGCTGTATCCCGAGCCATTCTATCGCGCGGTGCATGCCGAGGCCGATGGTCTGCCGGGGCTGGTCGTCGATCGCTTCGGCGACGTCGTCGTCGCGCAGCTCAACACGGCCGGCATGGCGCGGCTCGAAGGCGAGATCATTGCGGCGCTCGGCGCCGTCCTCGCGCCGAGGGCCGTGATACTGCGCGACGATAGCGCCGGACGCAAGCTCGAGGGCTTGGCCGAGGAAATCCGCGTCGCCGCAGGCGCGGTCGACGAGCCGGTCGAGCTTACCGAGAATGGTGCGCGGTTCTTCGCCGATCTCTTAGGCGGGCAGAAAACCGGCTGGTTCTACGACCAGCGCGAGAACCGGCGCGCGGTCGCCGCTCTGGCCAAGGATTGCCGCCTGCTCGACGCCTATTGCTTCGCGGGCGGCTTTGCGGTGACGGCGGCCCGCGCTGGCGCCCGCGAGGTCGTCGCGATCGATCGGTCGGAAGGGGCGCTCGCGCTCGCCGGCCGGGCGGCGGCGGCAAACGGCGTCGAGGCACGCTGCCGCTTCGGGCGCGCCGAGGCGTTTGCCGAGCTCGAACACCTGGCAGCGGCTGGCGAGCGTTTCGACATCGTCGTCGCCGATCCGCCGGCTTTCGTCAAATCGAAGAAGGATCTCGGCGCCGGCCTTCGCGGTTACCGCAAACTGGCGCGTCTCGCCGCCGCCGTCGTTGCGCCGCGCGGCTTGCTCTTCATCGCGTCGTGTTCGCACAACGTCGGCGTGCCCGAGTTCGCCGAGGCCGTCCGGCGCGGCATCGTCGACGCCGGCCGCGGCGGACGCATTCTGCAAAGCGCCGGCGCGGCGCCCGACCATCCGGTGCATCCCTTCCTGCCGGAAAGCGCGTACTTGAAATCCGAGCTGCTGGCGCTCGATTAGGCGTCGATCTCTGCTGGTAGCGTGAGCGCGAAGATGGTGCCGCCGGCATCGCTCCGTTCGAGCGTGATTTCGCCGCCATGCGCCCGCATCACTTCGCGCGCGATGGCGAGTCCGAGCCCGGTGCCACCCGGTCGAGCGGAGCCCGCGAACGGCGTGAACAGATGCTGCCGCGCTTTGGGCGGCAGGCCGGGCCCGTCGTCGCTGACGGCGATGCGCAGGCCGGCGCCGTTCAGCGTGGCTGTGATGGTGCAGGTCCGGGCGCCGCTCTCGGAAGCGTTGCGCGCCAGATTTTCCAGCACGCGGAAGAGCTGATCGCGATCGGCATGGACCATGAGGTTCGCGGGAACCTCATTGACGACGCTGAAGCCGTTGCCGTTTGGCGGGGCGGTCGCGCCAACGAGCTCGCCTGCCAGCTCGGCCAGGGCAAAGCGGCGGCGATGCAGCGGCGGCGCGCTGTCACGCGTGTAATTCAACGTGCCGGTGCACAGGGCCACCGCCCGATCGATCGCCGCCAGCAACGCCGGAACCACGCGCTTCACCTCGGGCGAATCACTGCCGGCCAAGCTGTCGGAGGTCAGTCGCGCGGTCGACAGAATGCCGCGCAGGTCGTGGTTGATCTTGGACACGGCCGTGCCGAGCGCCGCGAGCCGTTCCTTCTGGCGCAACGACTGGCGCACCGTCTCTTGCATGGCGGCGAGTTCGCGCTCGGCGAGGCCGACTTCGTCGCTGCGCGGCGACGGGCGGATGATGTGCGATTCGTCCTCCGGATTGTCGCGGAACGCCATCATGCTTGCGGTCATGCGCCGGAGCGGCGCCACCAGCAGCCATCGCAGCGTGAGGTAAACCAGCGCCGCGGTGATGAGCGAGATGATGAATGACACGGCAAAAACCCGTCCGCCGAATTCCCACAGCTGACGGCGCAGCGGTGCCTCGTCGAGCACGACCTCGACGGTGACGCTGCGGTCCTTGGGCGAGACGCCGAGCACGCGGACCGCCCGGTTGCCGGAATGGACCAGCGTCGCGACCGTGTCGCCCATCATCTGCGGCATGGATTCCGTGCGCAGGTCGTAGGTCGCGGCCACGGACGGCGGCATATTCTGCGCCAGCATGAGCGTGCGGTCGGCCATGTGGACGACGATGCCGTGCGCGCCGACATGGGCGAGCAGCATGTCCGCGAGGTTCTTGCTGACCATGTTGTCGGGCGTGGCCTCGAGCGCGAAGATCGCGAGATGCGCCGCGTCGATGCGGTCCTCGAGATAGGTCAGTCGCTCGCGGGTCACCGACGGGACGAAGACCAGCACGACGCTCGCCATGACGAAAACGACCGTCAGGATGAGCAGGCGGGCGGACAGGCCGCCTCCGATGCGATTGCTGCTCTGCCCGGCCATGCCCCTCCGACGGCGCCGCCGCCGATCCGAACCGGCGGCCATCCTAAGCCATTGACCCCTCTCGCTTTGTCACTTTGGCGCGAGGCTGCGGCGTTGACTTAGGCCACTCGCTCCCGTATACAGCGCCGTCGATTTTGCGAGAAGCCTCGCCGGAGTGACTGCCGTGAAGCGCACTTATCAGCCGAGCAAACTTGTCCGCAAGCGCCGCCACGGCTTTCGCTCGCGCTCGGCGACGGTCGGCGGGCGCCGTGTTCTGGCGAGCCGTCGCGCCAAGGGTCGCAAGCGTCTTTCGGCCTGACCCGAGGGTTGCGGCCGAGGAGGCGCAGCCGATGACCAAAATCGCGCGCCTGAAGCGGCGTGCCGAATTTCTTACCGTTGCCGCGAGCCGGCGCAAACACGTCGCGCCCGGCCTCATCCTGCAAGCGGCGCCTTGCGCCGGCGCAGTCGTGCCGCGGGTCGGCTTTACCGCCAGCAAGAAGGTCGGTTTTGCCGTCGCGCGCAATCGTGCGCGCCGCCGCCTGCGCGCGGCGGCCGAGCGCGTCATCGGCCGGCATGGCGCGCCCGGGCACGATTTCGTATTGATTGCGCGCACCGCGACGCTGACTCGTCCGTTCGACGCGCTGCTCGGCGATCTCGAAGCGGCGCTGAAGCAAGTTGGCGCATTCCGCGCTGACGGCGGCCAAGCCGACAGGGGCGCGTCTTGAGTCTGGTGTTGCAGGTTCTCATCCGGGCTTACCAGTTGCTGGTCGCACCGGTGCTGGGCGCGAACTGCCGGTATTGGCCGAGCTGCTCGCACTACGCCGCGGAGGCGGTGCACTTGCACGGCGCTGCGCGCGGCTCATGGCTTGCGGTGAAGCGGATCGGGCGCTGCCACCCCTGGGGCGGATCGGGTGTCGACCCGGTGCCGCCGGCGCGGGGCTGATATGGACCAGCGCAACCTGTTTATTGCCATCGCGGCCTCGATCGCGATCCTGATCGGCTTCCAATATCTGTCCGAGCGCATCTGGCCGCCCGCGCCGCCGCCACCCGCGACGCAGCAGGCGAAAACGGGTGCCACGGATAACGCGGCGGCACCTGGCACAACGAACGTTCCGGCTGCGGGTGCTCCGACGGTGTCTGGCGAAGCCAAGACCGCGCCCCGCGCACAGGTGCTGGCCGCCGCGCCGCGCGTTGCCATCGACACGCCGCACCTCAAGGGCTCGATCAATCTGATCGGCGGCCGAATCGACGACCTCACTCTGCGTACGTACCGCGAGACGGTTGATCCCAAGAGTCCCGAAATCGTACTGCTTGCCCCTGATGGCAGCGAGCATCCTTATTTCCTCCAGTTCGGTTGGGTTGCCGCCGATCCGGGCGTGAAGGTGCCGAGCGCCGACACGCGCTGGACTGCGTCAGGCGGCGCGCTCACGCCCGACCATCCGGTCGACCTCACCTGGGACAACGGCGCGGGGCTCAAGTTCACGCGGCACATCGCCATCGATCCCGAGTACATGTTCACCGTCACCGATCATGTGACGAACAGCGGCCATGCGCCGGTCAAGCTTTCGCCCTATGTCGTCGACGTGCGCAAGGGCGGGATCGAGGTCTCCGCCACCTATCTGCTGCACGAAGGGCCGATCGGCGTCACTGACGGCAAGCTCCATGACGGCTCGTGCGTGATCCTTTTGGGGTGCGACCCGTTCAATTACGACGAAATGAAGAAGAACCCGCACGAGCAATTCGTCACCAAGGGCGGCTGGTTCGGATTCACGGACAAGTATTGGCTGACCTCCCTCGTTCCGCCGCAGGACGCGCAGGTGACGGCGGAGCTGCAATACGGCAAATCCGGCGGTGTCGATGTCTATCAGGCCGATTACGTCGGGGCCGCACGCGACATTGCGCCAGGTGCGACCGCGACCGAAGAGAGCCATGCCTTTGCCGGCGCGAAAGAGGTTGCGCTGCTCGATCGCTACGAGACGCAATACGGCATTCCGAACTTCGACCGCGCGATCGATTTCGGCTGGTTCTATTGGATCACCAAGCCGATCTTCCTGGCTCTCGGTTTCTTCTACAAGCTGATCGGCAATTTTGGACTCGCGATCCTGCTGCTCACCGTCATCATCAAGCTCATCTTCTTCCCGCTTGCGAACAAGTCCTATCGCGCGATGAGCAAGATGAAGAAGCTTCAGCCGGAGATGCAGAAGCTGCGTGAGAAATTCGGCGACGACAAGCAGAAGATCAACCAGGAGATGATGGCGCTCTACAAGCGCGTTGGCGCCAATCCGATGGCGGGGTGTCTGCCGATCGTCATCCAGATTCCGGTCTTCTTCTCGCTTTACAAAGTGCTCTACGTCACCATCGAGATGCGCCACGCGCCGTTCTACGGCTGGATTCACGACCTGTCGGCCCCCGATCCAACGACCTTCGTCAATCTCTTCGGGTTGCTGCCGTTCGCTCCGCCGCACATCGCCGCCCTACATGCTGTCCTTCACATCGGCGCCTGGCCGCTGATCATGGGCGCGACGATGTTCCTGCAACAGAAGCTCAACCCACAGCCGCCCGATCCGGTCCAGGCCAAGATGTTTATGGTCCTGCCGATCGTCTTCACCTTTATGCTGGCGCATTTTGCCGCTGGCCTGGTGATCTACTGGAGCTGGAACAACCTGCTCTCGATCACGCAGCAATGGGTGATCATGCGGCGCGCCGGCGCCACCTGAGACCATGACCGCCGCCGCGCCGTCCGCCGGCGGTCGGGCGGCGATCGAGCGTGGCCGCCGGCTATTTGCGGCCGAAAGCCGCTTCGTCGCGGCCGCGGACCGGCCAACGGCGCTGCCGCCCGAGCGCTTGCCCGAAGTGGCGTTTGTCGGCCGCTCCAATGTCGGCAAATCGAGCCTGCTGAATGCGCTGACCGGCCGTAAGGGCCTCGCCCGCGTCTCGCGCACGCCGGGCCGCACGCGCGCGATCAATTTCTTTGCCGTCGGCGACCGCCTGATGCTGATCGACCTGCCGGGCTACGGTTACGCCGCGGTATCGCACGCCGAGACGCGACGCTGGGGCCAGACCGTGAGCTTCTATCTCGCCCGCCGCGGCGCGCTGAAGCGCGCGCTGCTGCTGGTCGATGCGCGCCACGGCCTCAAGGATGGGGATCGCCTCGCTCTCGATCTGCTCGCGCATCACGCCGTCTCGGTCATGGCCGTTCTCACCAAGGCCGATAAGCTCTCGACGACCGAGCGCGACGCACGCGTTGCCGCAACGGCCGATGTCCTCGCGCGCTATCCCGGCGCTTTCCCGCTCGTGCCTGCGACCAGTGCCGAAACCGGTCTCGGCATTCCGGAGCTGCGCGCGCTGCTCGCCGCGCTGGCGACCTAGCGCCGATGCGGCTATAAACCCCCCGCCATGAGCGAGAAGATCCAACCGACGCCGCCCGACGCCGCCACGAAAGCGGCAACGCTGTCGGAAGCGCTACCCTACATGAAGCGCTATGCCGGCAAGACGATCGTCATCAAATACGGCGGCCACGCGATGGGCGACACCGACATCGCCGACCGGTTCGCGCGCGACGTCGTTCTGCTCAAGCAGGTCGGCATCAACCCGATCGTCGTCCACGGCGGCGGGCCGCAGATCGGCCAGATGCTGGAGCGGCTCAAGATCAAGAGCTCGTTCGTGGACGGCCTGCGCGTCACCGATCAGGCGACGGTCGAAATCGTCGAGATGGTCTTGTCGGGCTCGATCAACAAGGAGATTGTTACCGCCGTGAACCGCGCAGGCGGTCGCGCCATCGGCCTCTCCGGCAAGGACGCCGACCTGATCCGCGCGCGGAAGCTCACTCGCAAGCTAGCCGATCCCGGCAGCCATATCGAAAAGGTGCTCGACCTGGGCTTCGTCGGCGAGCCCTACGCGGTCGACGCGCCAGTGCTCGAGTATTTCGCCAAATCCGACATCATACCGGTGATCGCGCCGATCGGCGTCGGCACGGCGGGCGAGACTTACAACATCAATGCCGACACTGCGGCCGGTGCGGTTGCCGCGGCGGTTAAGGCGACGCGCCTGCTGCTGCTCACCGATGTGCCGGGCGTCCTCGACGCGAACAAGCAGCTGGTGCACGAGCTGACCGTGACCGACGCCAAGGCGATGATCACCGCCGGCACGATTTCGGGCGGCATGATCCCAAAGGTCGAGACCTGCGTCGAGGCGGTCGAGGGCGGTGTCGAGGCGGCGGTCATCATCGACGGCCGCGTGCCGCATGCCATCCTGCTCGAGCTCTTTGCCGAGGGTGCCGGTACGTTGATCCGGCGGCGAAAGATCGCCGCGCGCGCGGCCGCGCGGCGCGCCTAAGCGACCTCGCGCGGCGCGACCCGGCTGTCGGCTTCGACGGCGAGCGCGCTTTCCAATCGTCGGCGTGCCGCTTCTTGCTCGCCGGCAAGCGCCAGCCGCGCCACTGGGCCCTCGAGAAGCTGATCCCAGAACGCCCGTCGCGTCGTTGGATCGGGAATCCTCTGCCGCACGCGCACTCGGAATTCGCCGGCGAGCGCCGCAAGCGCGCCCAACCGCCGCGGCACGATGGCATCGAGCATCTCGCGCAGGCGCCGCGCTAGCGCCGGCGATGCGCCACCGGTCGATATCGTCAAAACAACCGGCGCGCGGTCGATCACCGCCGGCATGATGAAGCTGCACAGCTCAGGCCGGTCCGACACGTTCACCAGGATGCCGCGAGCCCGCGCTGCGCGCGACACAGTTCCGCCCAGCGCGAGGTCGACATCCGCCGCGATAGCCAGCATACAGCCGTCAAGGTCGTCGGGCGCGAATTGCGTGGCGATCGTCACATGCGCTCCGGCGCGACGCAGCGCCGCGGCCTTGCGCTGCGCCTCCGGCCCCGAGCCGACGACGAGGCAACGCTTGCCGGCGAGATCGAGACAGATCGGAAAATGCGCCGGCATCAGTAGACGTCCTTCACGAAGCGGCCCTCGCGCCCGAGTTGTGCCAGGTACCCCTTGGCGGCGCCGACGCCCATGCGGCCCTGCCGGGCGACGATGGCCGCGAGCGCCGTTTCGACATCGCGGCCCATCGCCATCGCGCCGCAGACGTAAACATAGGCGCCGTCGTTGAGCCAGCTCCAGAGCCGGGCCGATTGCTCGCGCATGCGTTGCTGCACATAGATGCGTTCGGGCTGGTCGCGCGAGAACGCGACGTCGAGCCGCGTCAGCAGGCCATCCTTCTGCCAGGCCGTTAGCTCTTCCTCATAGAGGAAGTCGGTCGCGCGGCGCTGGTCGCCGAAAAACAGCCAATTCCGGCCCTTGGCGCCGTTCTCGCGCCGCTCCTGCAGAAATGCCCGGAATGGCGCGATCCCCGTGCCCGGTCCGATCATGATGATCGGCGCATCGTCCGATCGCGGCGGGCGGAAAGGATGGGGGGGCGGTTGGACGAACACCGGCATTTCGAGGTCGGCGATCGCGCGCTCAGCAAGAAAGCACGATGCGACGCCCTTGCGCACGCGACCGCGCTTTTCCCAGCGCGTCGCCGCGACGGTCAGATGAACCTCGCCGCCGTGCACCAGCGGCGAGCAGGCAATCGAGTAGAGCCGCGGCTGCAGCGGCGCCAGCGCCGATATCATCTCCTGCAGCGGCGGTCTTGCCGACGGGAACACAGTCAGAAGCTCAAGCAGATCGGCGCCTTCAGGCTCCGCGCCGGGATAGCCTTCGGCGAGCGCCTGAAGTTTCTGCGATTGCTCCGGATCGCGGGCGCGTGATGCCAAAATCTCGACGGCTTCGTCCGATGGCCGGCCGATATCGCAGGCGCGGCTTAGCGCCTCGAGAAGCGACCGCCGGTTGCCGTCCGGGCAGTCGACGTCGGTGTTCGGGTTGGCACTCAGCGCTTCGATGATCGCGGCGACGGTCTCAGGGCAGTTGGTCGGCATAATGCCGAGGCTGTCGCCCGACTCATAGCGCAGACCCGAGCCGTAGAGGTTCAGAACGACCTGCCGCGTGTCCTTGGCTGAACCCGAGCGATTGAGAGGTAACGCGCTGCGAAAGCGTGCAGCCGCGGTGGCCGCACCCGATGCGGGCACTGCGGCCGCCGGCGCCGCCGTTGCCAATGTGGCGGCAGCGACTGGCGTGCCGCTTTCGAGCAGTTCCTTCAGCTTGCGGGCGGTTTCCTTGCCGCCGGGAACGCACCGGGTCAGCGCCTTTTCGGTGCCCGCAGCGATGGCGGCGGCGTAGCTGTGGCAGAGGTAGCCACACTGACCGCAATCCTGCTGTGCCATCGCCGCCATCAACAGTTGCGGCATGGGTCGGCCCGCGGCGTGCTCCATCCGCTGGTCCATCGGCAGCGAAGCATCGTGCCAGGGAAATTCTTCGGCGGGCGGCGCGGGCGCGGCGGCCGGCAATTCGCCAGCGATATCCGGCGTGTAATAGGCGGCGATCCAGCCGTTGATGAAGGCGCGTTCAGAACCGCTGAATGGCGCGTTCTCGGGGACGAGCGGCGCGATGTGACTCACAACACGGGCTCCGCAGCGAACATCGCTTGCAGCTGTTCGACCGAATGCCGGCTGGTGAACTCTTGGAAGGACTCTGCCTCGCGACGTTGTGCGAGATAGGCGTGCAGCAGCGCCTCGAGGCGGTCGGCGACGTCGGCGAAGGGCACGTCGCGCGCCACCTCGCGCGCCAAGCGGCGCTCGCTGCCGGCACCGCCGCCGACGACGATGGTATAGCCCTCGATCATGTCATCGCCCTGCGCAACCTTCACGCCGAGCAGGCCGATATCGCCGACATAGTGCTGGGCGCAGGAATGCGGACAGCCGGTGAGGTGGATGTTGAGCGGCCGGTCGAGCTTGACCCGGGTTTCGAGATATTGCGCCAGATAGAGCGCCTGTGCCTTGGTGTCGGTGGCCGCAAACTTGCAGCCGGTGTTGCCGGTGCACGCGACGAGCGCGCCGCGAATCGGCGAGGCTTCCGCGCTCAGGCCGATCTCCTCGATTGCCTTGCGCGCGCCGGGCAGCTTGGCGTCGCTAATGTCCGACAGGATGATGTTCTGCCACACGGTGAGGCGAATCGTTCCGCTGCCGAATTGGGTCGCAATCGCCGCGAGGCCGCGCATCTGCGCCGTCGTGAGCCGCCCGACCGGCAGAATCACGCCGACATAGTTCATGCTGCGCTGCTTCTGCTTATGGACGCCGGTATGTCCATGCTTCAAGAGCGGACCGCGCGGCACGCATTGGTCCGCCGGCAAGCGGAGCGGCTTGAACGACATCTCCTTCTCGGCTTCCGCCATGAAGCGGTCCATGCCCCACTCGTCGAGCAGATACTTGAGCCGGGCGCGCTTGCGGTCGGTGCGGTCGCCATAGGCGATGAAGACGCGAACGACCGCGGCGGCCGCAGCGACGCACTCCTCGGGCTTAAGCAGGATGCCGGCGTCACGCGCGAAATCGCCGTGGCCGGTGATGCCGCCGAGATACATCCGGAAATAGACACCCGGAGGGACCGCGGCGCCGTCGGCGACGCGCACGGCGGCAAAGCCAATGTCGTTGGTGTCTTCGAGCACGCTCACCTGGCCGCCGCCGTCGAATGCGATGTTGAACTTGCGCGGCAGGCCGTAGAGCTCGCGATGATTAAGAATCGTGAAATGCAGCGCGCGGGCGAGCGGCCGCGTGTCGATCAGCTCCGTCGGGTCGATGCCCGCCGTCGGGCTGCCGGTGATGTTGCGGATGTTGTCGGCGCCGGCGCCGCGCGTGGTCAGGCCGAGATCCTGAATGCCCATCAGCAGCTCGACCAGCGCGCTTGGCTGGATCTCGCGGATTTGCAAGTTGGCGCGCGTCGTGACGTCGGCATAGCCGCCGCCGAGGGTTTCGGCGAGGCCGGCCAGACCTTCGAATTGCTCCGCCGTGACGATGCCGTTCGGGATGCGCAGCCGGCACATGAAGGAATCCTGTGTCGGCGCGACATAGAACAGGCCGAAGAATTTGTGCCAGAAGACGTCGAGCCCCTTGGGCGGGCGGTTGGCAGCGGCCTCGGCGACGATCTCGTCCCAGCGATCGAGCGGGTGCGCCTTGCGTTTGGCTTCCTCCTCGGGGACGAGCTTTTTGCCGGCCGCAACAAACCGGTCCTGCGCGACGCGATGAATCGCCTCGGGTGTCGTGCCCGCGCCGCTCGTCGGGCCGCCATTGCGGGCCGCCACGGCGGCGAGGAAGCCTTCGAGATACTGCTTTTGCTCGTCGCTCAGGGTCGTGTCAGCAGACATGCGTAACTCACCACGGATATCCTCCGCAGTGCATTGCAACAGCGATGCCAGACCGACGGGCTCGCATATTGGCGGCTGAGAGCGGCAAAGCGGCCGGCTAGGTATCGCGGCGGGCGGCGTTTTGCCTAAGAAATATATCGATCCTGGTGATATCTGCAGAGTTTTTGTGCAGGATTCAGAATCGCTCAGAAAATAGCCAGTTAACTTTGTTTACGCCACGAATTGATGCACCGCACAACGGGCGAGAGAAAAGAGGCGGCGCAAACCGCCTTGCGGCCCGCTGGCATGTTCCTTGCGGAACGTCACACAGAACCGATCCGAACGCTTGCGCGCGCGCGTATTTCGATCGGCTCGATGGCAAACGGTTTTGGGGAGCAGTTATGACCACGTCTTATCGCAAACCGGGCTCTCGTGCCCTATCGCGCCGCCAACTCTTGCGACGAGGCGTCAGCGCGATTGCGATGGCAGGCCTTGGGATGCCGGCGGTACGCAGCGCTCGAGCCGCGGTCGAAAAGGACACGCTCAAATTCGGCTTCATCAAGCTCACCGACATGGCGCCGTTGGCGATCGCGAGGGAGCTTGGCTATTTCGAGGACGAAGGCCTCTACGTCAGCCTCGAGCCGCAAGCGAATTGGAAAGTGCTGCTCGACGGCGTCATCAGCGGTGCGCTCGATGGCGCTCACATGCTCGCCGGTCAGCCGCTCGGCGCCACCATCGGTATCGGGACCAAGGCGCATATCATCACGCCGTTCTCGATGGATCTGAACGGCAACGGCATCACGGTTTCGAACGCGGTTTGGGCGGCGATGAAGAAGCATGTACCGCTGCGCACCGACGGCAAGCCGGTCCATCCGATCAAAGCCGACGCGCTGAGACCAGTGGTCGAGCAGTACAAGAACGATGGCAAGCCCTTCAACATGGGCATGGTGTTTCCGCTGTCGACGCACAATTACGAGCTGCGCTACTGGCTTGCCGCGGGCGGCCTCAATCCCGGATTTTATTCGCCGCTCGACAACGGCGGCCAGATCATGGCCGACGTGCTGCTTTCGGTGACGCCGCCGCCGCAGATGCCGGCCACGCTCGAGGCCGGCACGATTCTCGGCTATTGCGTCGGTGAACCATGGAACCAGCAGGCGGTCTTCAAGAAGATCGGCGTGCCGGTCATCGCCGATTACCAGATCTGGAAGAACAAGCCGGAGAAGGTGTTCGGCCTCACGGCGGAATTTGCGACCAAATATCCGCAAACGACGGTTGCAATTACCAAGGCGCTGATCCGTGCCGGCATGTGGCTCGATGCAGACAACAACGCCAACCGCCTCAAGGCGGTGAAGATTCTGGCGCAACCCAATTACGTCGGCGCCGATGCCGACGTGATTGCGAATTCGATGACTGGCACGTTCGAATACGAACCAGGCGACAAGCGCGCGGCGCCCGATTTCAACGTGTTCTTCCGCTACTTCGCGACCCAGCCGTTCTATTCCCACGCTATCTGGTACATGACCCAGATGCGGCGCTGGGGCCAGATCGCGAGCGGGCAGCCGGACAGTTGGTACGACGCGGTAGCGAAGAGCGTCTACCGACCGGATCTCTATTTTGCCGCCGCGAAGCTGCTGGTGGGCGAAGGCAAGGCGAAGCAGCCGGATTTCCTGTGGAGCAGCGACGGCTATCTCCCGCCGAACCGTGCGTTCATCGATGGTATCGAATTCGACGGCCGCAAACCCAACGCGTATCTGGCCAAGCTTTCGATTGGGCTCAAGCATGGCCAGCGCATCGAAGGTGCCAAGGTCGCCGGCTGACGACGGATCGAACGGTCGAAATTAGGAGCCCACAGCGTATGACGTCGCTTACTGAAATCTCCGGCGCTGCGCCGGTCCAGCACGTGGCGCGCCGTCGTCGCGTCATCGGCGCCATCGAGCGATCGGCGACTTACCTGAAGCTGTTTGGCTTCGGGTGGATTGCGCCCTTGGCGCTCCTCGCCGCAGGTGAAAATCCCAATGTCCAAGCGAAGGAGCTGTGGCGCCAGCTCGGCATCCCGCTCCTGGCGATTGCGGCATTCGTCGCGCTGTGGGGCGGGCTCGCGCCCCGTGTGCATACCAGCCTCGGCGCCTTGCCAGGACCGGCACAGGTCTGGACGCAGGCAGAGAACCTCTATGCCGACTTCCGTGCCGAACGGCAGCGGGAGCGCGCCTTCTATGAACGTCAGGAGAGGCGCAACATTGAATTGCGCGCCGCCGATCCGCATGCCGTTGTCACGATCCATCCCTATACCGGACAGCCGACGTTCCTCGATCAGGTCTGCACCAGCCTCGAAACCGTATTCGCCGGCTTCCTGCTGGCGACGCTGGTCGCGGTGCCGCTCGGCGTGCTGTGCGGTCTCTCGCCAGCCGTCAATGCGGCGCTCAATCCGCTGATCCAGCTGTTCAAGCCGGTGTCGCCGCTCGCCTGGCTTCCGATCGTTACGATGGTCGTAAGCGCGCTCTACGTGAGCAACGATCCGACGCTGCCGAAATCGTTCATCGTCTCGGCGATCACCGTAACGCTGTGCTCGCTGTGGCCGACGCTCATCAACACTGCTGTCGGTGTATCCTCGATCGACCGCGATCTCGTCAACGTCGGACGCGTGCTGCGACTGAGTTGGTCGGCGACGCTGATACGGCTGGTCCTGCCCTCGTCGCTGCCGTTCATCTTTACCGGTCTGCGACTGTCGCTCGGTGTCGGCTGGATGGTGCTGATCGCCGCGGAGATGCTGGCCCAGAACCCCGGCCTCGGGAAATTCGTCTGGGACGAATTCCAGAACGGCTCCTCCCAGTCGCTGGCGAACATCATCGTTGCGGTCCTCGTCATCGGTACCATCGGGTTCGTTCTCGACCGCGTGATGCTGACCGTGCAGGCAATCGTCACCCATTCGAGCCGTTGAGCGCGTATGCCAATCCTGACCCTTGAGAATGTGAGCAAAAGCTACGGCACGGATGCCAGCCGCAGCGACGTGCTGCGCGATATCTCGCTTAGCATTTCCGAAGGCGAGTTCGTCGCCATCGTCGGATTTTCGGGGTCTGGCAAGACCACGCTGATTTCTCTGATGGCTGGCTTGATCACGCCCGACGGCGGTCGCATCCGATTCAAGGACAGGCCGGTCAACGGTCCGGATCCTGCGCGCGGCATCGTGTTCCAGAATTACTCGCTCATGCCATGGCTCACGGTCGGCGGCAACATTGCGCTGGCGGTCGATGCGGTCCACGGCCGCCAACACAAAGCCGCGCGCGCCGCGCGCGTGCGACGCTACGTCGACCTCGTCGGCCTCGGCCCCGCTATCGATCGGCGCCCGGCAGAGCTATCGGGCGGCATGCGCCAGCGCGTTGCGCTCGCGCGCGCACTGGCGATGGAACCCGAGCTCTTGCTGCTCGATGAGCCGTTGTCGGCGCTCGATGCGCTGACGCGTGCCAAGCTTCAGAACGAGATCGAGGAGATTTGGTCGACGAAGCGCCGGACAGTCGTGCTCGTCACCAACGACGTCGACGAGGCTATCCTGTTGGCGGATCGAATCATTCCGCTCAATCCGGGACCAGGTGCGACGCTGGGGCCGAAATTCGCGGTGAAGCTGCCGCGGCCGCGCGAGCGGGCAGCGATGACGCACGATCCGGAATTCAAACGCCTGCGCGCCGCGGTGACGCAATATCTGATCGACGTCGGCATCCGGCGCGTCGCCGTCGATGAAGGGCTCGTGCTGCCGGCCGTGACCCCGGTGAGCTTCGTCGGCTCGCCGCCAAAGGCTTATCGCGACGCCGCGGCAAGCCCGATCGAGTCCCGCTACGTGGAATTCTCGCAAGTCGCCAAGGTCTTTCCGGCTGCACGCGGACCGATCACCGTGGTCGACGGCTTCGACCTCAAGATTGCCAAGGGAGAATTCGTTTCGCTCATCGGCCATTCGGGCTGCGGCAAGTCGACGGTGTTGTCGATGGCGGCTGGCCTCAACCCGATCACCGCCGGTGGCATCGTGCTCGATGGCCGCGAGGTGACCTCAGCTGGCCCCGATCGCGCAGTCGTCTTCCAGTCACCGTCGCTCTTTCCCTGGCTGACCGCCGCCGAGAACGTCGCGATCGGCGTTGACCGCGTCTATCCCCGCGCCAGCCGTCAGGAGCGCGCCGACATCGTCTGCTATTACCTCTCGCGGGTTGGGCTCGGAGGCGCACTGCACAAACGCGCGTCGGAACTGTCGAACGGCATGCGCCAGCGTGTCGGTATTGCGCGGGCCTTCGCGCTGTCGCCAAAGCTCCTGTTGCTCGATGAACCATTCGGGATGCTCGACAGCCTGACGCGCTGGGAACTGCAGCAAGTGTTGATGGAAGTCTGGACACGGACACGCGTTACCGCGATCTGCGTCACGCACGACATCGACGAGGCGATCCTGCTTGCCGATCGCGTTGTGATGATGACCAACGGTCCGCATGCACGGATTGGCCGCGTGATGACGATCGACATGCCCCGGCCGCGGCTGCGCCGCACCATGCTCGAGCATCCGCGCTATTACGAATACCGCAACGAGCTCCTGAATTTTCTCGAGGAGTTTGAGCACGGCGCGAACGCGCCAGCGCGGGCAGCCGCGAAGACGGCGGCGTAAGGCAGGGCCGACATGACTCCGCGACAGACGATGCTGGTGCAGAAGAGTTTCGCACAGGTCACGCCGATCGCCGAGCAGGCGGCCGCCTTATTCTATGGCCGCCTTTTCGAGATCGCGCCGCACCTGCGCGCGCTCTTTCACGGCGATATGCAGGCACAAGGCGTGAAGCTGATGGCGGCGATGAAGATGGTGGTCGATGGCCTCGGCGCGATCGACACGATCGCTCCCGCCGTCCAGACGCTCGCTAAGCGTCACATCGGCTACGGCGTCCGGGCGGAGCACTACGATACCGTTGGCACAGCGCTGCTCTGGACGCTCGAACAGGGGCTCGGCGCGGCTTTCACGTCGGAGGTGCGGGCAGCATGGGCCGAGGCCTACGCGGCGCTCACCAACATTATGGTCACGGCGGCATATGGCGCTCGACGGGCGGCCTCCTAACGTTAGAGCCGGCCGCGAGCGGCTGGTGATCGTCGGCGCCGGAATGGCGACAGCGCGCGTCCTGGCCGAACTCGGCCGACGCTGTCCTGGGCGGTACGTCGTGACCGTTGTCGGCGGTGAACGACGGCCGCCCTATAACCGCATCCTGCTGTCGCCGTTGCTTGCGGGTGAACGCGCCGTCGAGGAGTTGGCCTTGGACGATTCGCAGGCACTGCCGGGCGTCGCATATACCCTCTGCGATCCGGTCATCGCCATCGACCGCGACGCCCGCGCGGTCGTCGCCGCGAGCGGCGCTCGCATCCGATACGATCGGCTGGTTCTAGCAGTCGGCTCGGTGCCGCTACGCCCCGAAATTCCCGGCATCGCATTCGACGGAGTCTATACGTTCCGCGACCTCGAGGACGCCGCGGCGTTGATCGCCGCGAGTCGAACGGCCCGCCGGGCGATCGTGGTCGGCGGCGGCTTGTTGGGACTCGAGGCTGCTTACGGCCTTAGTCAGCGCGGCGTCGCTGTCACGGTGGTCCATCTCATGCCGTGGCTGATGGAACGACAGCTCGATGCCGCATCGGGCGCGCTCCTACGCGAAACGCTTCTCCGCCGCGGCATCAGCGTTGTGCTTGGGGCCGAAACGGTGGCGATCACCGGCGAGGGCCAGGCAACCGGCGTGGCGTTGCGCGATGGCCGTGAACTTCCCGCCGATCTGGTGGTCTTCGCTGTCGGTATCCAGCCCAATACCGCCGTGGCACGGGCGGCGAACCTCGCGGTAGGCCGTGGCGTTCTCGTCGACGACGCGCTGGCGACCAGCGACCCGGCGATCCTGGCGCTTGGCGAGTGTATCGAGCATCGCGGGACCACCTACGGGTTGGTGGCACCGCTGTGGGAGCAGGCCGTCGTCGTCGCGTCGCGGTTGGCCGGCGATGCTACCGTCTATGACGGCTCGTGTTCCGCCGCGACGCTCAAGGTCAGCGGCGTCGAGCTCTACTCAACCGGGCGCACCGTGGCGGGGCCCGCGGACGAGGAGATTATTTACGAGGATCCGGGCGCGGGCATCTATCGCAAGCTGGTGCTGCGCGATGGGCGGCTCGCTGGCGCCGTGCTGCTCGGCGATGCGCGCGACGGCGCCTGGTACGGCGAACTCATGCGCCAGCAAGCGGATATCAGCCGCATGCGCGCCGACCTGGTTTTCGGGCGCGCTTTCGCCGACCACGCGGCATGACCGCCGCGCCGGTGCGCACGACCTGTCCTTATTGCGGCGTTGGTTGCGGCATCGTCGCGGTGCCAAACGGATGCGGCGGCGCCGCGATTGCCGGCGACCCGAGCCATCCCGCGAATTTCGGCCGGCTCTGCTCCAAGGGCGCGGCGTTGGGCGAAACGCTATCGCTGGAAGGCCGCTTGCTGTATCCCGAAATCGGCGGTCAGCGCGTGGGCTGGGATGCCGCGCTCGACGCCGTCGCCGATGGTCTGCGCGATGCGCACGACCGCTTCGGTCCGCAAGCGCTCGCGTTCTATGTCTCGGGCCAGCTGCTGACCGAGGACTATTACGTCGCCAACAAGCTGATCAAGGGCTTCATTGGCTCGCCCAACCTCGACACCAATTCGCGGCTATGTATGGCCTCGTCGGTCGCAGGCCATCGCCGTGCCTTCGGTTCCGACACTGTGCCGGGCTGCTATGCCGATTTCGAGCAAGCGGACCTCGTCGTGCTCGTCGGCTCGAATCTCGCTTGGTGCCACCCGGTTCTCTACCAGCGCCTGATGGCGGCGCGTGCGGCGCACGGCACGCGGCTTGTGGTCATCGATCCGCGACGCACCGCGAGTTGCGCCGACGCCGATCTGCACCTCGGCCTCGCGCCGGGCAGCGATGCGCTGTTGTTCAGCGGGCTGCTGATCGAGCTCGACCGCCGCGGTCTGATCGACCGAGCGGCGGTGGCGGCGACGGCGTCGGGTCTGGAACACGCGCTCACTGCGGCATGGGCTGCCGCGCCCGATCTGCCGGCGATCGCCGCCGGCTGCGGTCTTGCAACTGGCGACATCGCACGATTCTTTGATCTGTTCGCACAGCACGAGCGCGTGGTCACCGCCTATTCGCAGGGCGTCAATCAGTCGAGCAGCGGCACCGACAAGGTGAACGCCATCCTCAACGTCCACTTGTCGACCGGCTGCATCGGCCGTCCGGGCATGGGGCCGTTCTCGCTCACCGGCCAGCCCAACGCGATGGGCGGGCGGGAGGTTGGCGCGCTGGCCAACCAGCTCGCGGCCCATATGGATTACGGCGATCCAGGCGCCATCGATCGCGTGCGGCGCTTCTGGCACGCTCCCGCCATCGTCACAGGTCCTGGACCGAAGGCGGTCGAACTGTTCGAGCGGGTCGCCCAGGGTACGATCAAGGCGCTGTGGATCATCGCGACCAATCCGGCGGTAAGCCTGCCGCAGTCGGATGTCGTCCGGCGTGCGCTCGATGTATGTCCACTGGTCATCGTGTCTGATGTGATGCGCTGGAGCGACACGGTCGCCCGCGCGCATATCCGCATGCCGGCGCTCGGCTGGGGCGAGAAGGACGGCACGGTGACGAACTCGGAGCGGCGCATTTCGCGGCAACGCGCCTTCCTGTCGCCGCCGGGCGAGGCGTGCGCCGATTGGTGGATTATTTCGGAAGTGGCCAAGCGCCTTGGTTTCGGCGCCGCCTTCGATTATCGCGGCCCCGGCGATATCTTCCGCGAGCATGCAGCGCTCTCAGGCTTCGAAAACGGCGGTGCGCGCGATTTCGATATCTCGGGCCTCGCCGCGCTCGACGACGCCGGTTACGCCACGTTGACGCCGGTGCAATGGCCGGTCACGACCTCCGATCACCCGGGCACCGAACGTCTGTTCGGTGCCGGCGGTTATTTCACTGATGACCGGCGGGCGCGATTCGTGCCGGTGACGCCGCGACTGCCGACACATCCCACTGATGATGATTTTCCGATTCTGCTCAATACGGGGCGCGAACGCGACCACTGGCATACCCTCAACCGCTCGGGCAAGTCGCCGCGCCTTGCGCTGTGCGCGCCCGAGCCGCAAATCGCGCTTCATCCGATGGATGCGCGGCGGGCCGCGCTCGCTGACGGCGGCTTGGTGCAACTCGAAAGCCGCTGGGGCGCGACCGTAGCCCGCGTTCGTGTGAGCGCGGACCAGAGCTGCGGCACCGCCTTCGGGCCGATGCATTGGAACGACCAGTTCTCCTCTGGCGGCCGCATCAATGCGTTGGGCCATTCGGCGGTCGATCCGGTCTCGGGACAGCCGGAGCTCAAGGCGATTCCGGTGCGCCTTAAGTCCGTCGCGATCGATTGGGAAGCGACCGCGCTGCTGCGCGACCGACTTGCCGCACCCCCGGCGTCGTATTGGGCGTTGGCGTCGGGTATCGGACATTGGCGCGTGCTTGCGGCAGGCAGTGGCGAGCCTGCCGCGGCGGTCGCCGCGTTTGCGGCAACGCTGCCGCCGGGGGAGCGGCTTGCTCTGCAGGATCGGGCCGGGCGTCGGCATCGACTGGCGGTGGTGGAGCAAGGCCGCCTGGTCGCCTGGATTGAGGTCGCGCCGCCAGGCACCCGTACCGACGTGACTTGGATTGCGAGCCTCTTTGCTAAGGCCGCCGCTTTGACTGATGCCGAGCGCCGCGCGCTGCTTGCCGCCCGCACCGGTCCGAGCACGGCACCCGAAGGCCCGATTGTCTGTGCCTGCTACGGTGTCGGACGGGCGCGCCTCCGCCGGGTTATTCGCGAGCGTGAGATCGGCGACGTGCCTGGTATCGGTGCCGCTCTGGGCGCCGGCACGGGCTGCGGCTCGTGTATCCCCGAGCTCAGGATGTTGCTGGCCGAGGCGAGCTGATTACGGTACCGGCCGACGCGCGGGCGGCTGTGCCCAAGAATTGTTGGATGACAGCTCTTTTTTGATTAATTTCTGTGCATGAATCAACGTTGCCTATGAATTAGACAATTTTGCACGACCGCGGCAGCGATTGGTGCAACGCGAACGGATGGCTTCGCTGTTTCGGCCGAAATCGGACGTGTGTCCGCTGGCACGCTCCTTGCGGAGTGTCGATCAGAGGCCGGCATTGCGCGCCGTTGCAAAGGCGTGCGGCGGCAAGCCGGCAAGCGACCACCAACCGAGCGAGGCATCAATGTATCTCGAGACCGTCGACAAGCTCGCCGCCGTCGCGGCAGCCAAGAGCGCCTTTCTCAAGCGCTCGCCGTTCGGATTCCTGCTGAGCGCGATGATGGCCGGCGCCTATGTCGGCCTCGGCATCATTTTGATCTTCAGCGTCGGCTCCGATGTCGAGCCGGCCTATCGACCGCTGATCATGGGGGTCTCGTTCGGTATCGCCCTGACGCTCGTGATCTTCGCCGGCTCCGACCTATTCACCGGCCACACCATGTTCATGCCGCTCGGCGTCCTGCGCGGCAAGGCCAAGTTCGGCGACTTGTTGGGATGCTGGACCGGCTCGTGGATCGGCAATCTGCTCGGCAGCGCACTGCTCGCCGTGATCTTCATCGCTGGCGGTGGTGGGTTGATGCTGCATTCGAAGAGCCAGTTCATCTTTGCCGTCGCTGCGGCAAAGATGCATGCGCCGGCGCTGTCGCTGTTCGCGCGGGCGATCCTCTGCAACTGGCTCGTCTGCCTGGCGATCTGGATGTCGGCGCGCATGGAAAGCGATGCGGCCAAATGCATCGCGATCTTCTGGTGCCTGTTCGGCTTCATCGGCAGCGGTTATGAGCATTCGGTCGCGAACATGACGCTGTTGCTGATCGCGCTGCTGGGGCCGCATCCCGACACCGTGACCTGGGCCGGATTCGGCTGGAACATGCTGTGGGTCTCGCTCGGCAACATCGTCGCCGGTGCCGGGTTCATGGCAGTGGGCTATTGGGCGGCTTCACGGCCGCAACTCGAGGCGGCCGGCACACTGGCGACCGCTTCCGGCGCGGCCGACTAGCTTCCGATTCGCGGAAACAGGCGCCGCGGCCCTGCGGCGCCTGTTTTGCGCGCACCGGGCGTCGACAAAGCGACACGGGTGGGCCATATAACGGTCGCACCCATGAGCCTGATCGTTTCACCGCCGACGCAAGCTCGCTCGTTCGATCGCATCGACACTTGGGTCTTCGATCTCGATAACACGCTCTATCCTGCGTCGTGTCGCCTCTATGTCGAGGTCGAGCAGCGCATGGCGCGTTACATCATGGATGCGCTCAAGCTCGATCTCGATGGAGCGCATGCGCTGCGCCGGCGCTATTTCCAGGAGCATGGCACGACGCTGCGCGGTCTGATGAACGAATACAGTATCGAGCCGCGGCATTTTCTCGATTACGTCCATGAGATCGACGTATCCGCGGTACAGCCCGCGCCGGCGCTGGATCGGGCGCTCGCCGCGCTGCCAGGGCGCAAGCTCGTCTTTACCAACGGCACGCGGCGTCACGCCGAGCGCGTGCTCGATCGACTCGAGCTCGCCGGGCATTTCGACGCCATCCACGATATCGTCGCCATCGACTACCAACCGAAGCCGCACGCGGCCGGCTACCATGCCTTGATCGAGGCCTACGCGATCACCCCGGCGCGTGCCGCGATGGTCGAGGACATGGCGCGCAACCTGCCGCCGGCAGCGGCACTTGGCATGACGACGGTCTGGCTCCGCGGCGGTCCGCATGCCGAAGTCGACGAGGCGCAGGCCGCGTCCATCCACCATACGATCGACGACTTGGCGGGCTTTCTCGCCGCGCTCACGCCGGCAAGGGAATAAACTCCTCGCTGTCGCCTGGTACGCGCGGGAAGCGACCCCCCTGCCAGTCCCGCTTCGCTTGTTCGATCCGTTCGGCCGAGCTTGAAACGAGGTTCCACCAGATATGACGCTCGCCGTCGAGCGGCTCGCCGCCGAGCAGCAGCAAACGCGCGGGCTCGACCGCCTTGATCGCGGCGCGCGCCTTGCTGTCGAACACCAGCATTTGCGGCGGTGCATGCCGCGCGCCGGCGCATTCGACTGCGCCTTCGAGTAGATACACCGCGCGCTGCGCGTAATCTGGCATCATGGTCAGCGTCGCGCCGGCGCGCAGGGTGACGTCGGCGTAGAACAGCGGCGACTGTGTCGCCACCGGCGACGTTTGGCCGAACAGTGCGCCGGCGATGAGCCGCGCGGCAACGCCGTCGCCTTCGATCAGCGGCAGCGAAGCGGCGGGGTAGTGCTCAAAGCTGGGGTCGATCTCCTCGCGCGCCTGTGGCAGCGCCACCCAGCTCTGGATGCCGTAGATCGGCGATGCGTGTTGGCGAGTCTCGGGCGGCGTGCGTTCGGAGTGGACGATGCCGCGTCCGGCGGTCATCCAGTTGACCGCGCCTGGCCGAATGGCCTGCGCTGTGCCCAGGCTGTCGCGGTGCATGATCTCGCCCGCGAACAAATAGGTGATTGTAGCGAGGCCAATATGCGGATGCGGCCGAACGTCGAGGCCCGTGCCGGCGCGGAACATGGTCGGTCCGAAATGATCGAAGAAGATGAACGGGCCGACCATGTGGCGCTTGGCGAAGGGCAGCACGCGGCGTACCTCGAAGCCATCGCCGAGGTCGCGCGTGCGCGGCTGGATCACTTGGTCGATCGCCGCCACCGAATCGTCGGCGACGGATGGCTCGGGCGCAGGTTGCCGGCTCATCGGTGCCTCCTTGTCTTTGTCGACACACTAGCGCCGTTGGGCGATGGTTGACAGCGCATGGCGCGCACCGCATTTTGCGCGCACCATGGATCTGTCGCGCCTACAAGCCACCATCGACGCCGCCTGGGACGCGCGCGACCGCCTCGACGCCAAGACCAAGACGGCGGCGCGCAAGGCGGTGGCGGCGACGCTCGACCGGCTCGATGCCGGCACGCTGCGCGTTGCCGCGAAGCGCGACGGCCAGTGGCAGGTCGAGCAATGGCTCAAAAAGGCTGTGCTGCTGTCGTTCCGCCTCACCGACATGCAGCCGATCTCTGGCGGCCCCGGCGGCGCCAAGTGGTGGGACAAGGTGCCGTCGAAATTCGTAGGCTGGAGCGCGGCCAAGTTCAAGAAGGCGGGCTTTCGCGCCGTACCGGGCGCGGTGGTGCGCTATTCGGCCTATATCGCGCCCGGTGTCGTGCTGATGCCGAGCTTCGTCAACGTCGGCGCCCATGTTGGCGAGGGCACGATGATCGACACGTGGTCGACAGTCGGCTCCTGCGCCCAGATCGGGCGCAGCTGCCACATTTCGGGCGGCGTTGGCATCGGCGGCGTGCTCGAGCCGGTGCAGGCGCAGCCTGTGATCGTCGAAGACAACTGCTTCATCGGCGCGCGGAGCGAGGTGGCCGAGGGCGCCATCGTCGAGGAAGGCGCAGTCCTGGCGATGGGTTGCTTCATCGGCGCCTCGACCAAGGTTGTGGATCGCGCGACGGGCGAGACCTTCCTTGGCCGCGTGCCGGCGTATTCCGTTGTCGTGCCGGGCAGCTTGCCGGCACGCATGCCGGGCGGACCGAGCCTCGCCTGCTGTGTCATCGTCAAGCGCGTCGATGAGCGCACGCGGTCGCGCACCTCAATCAACGAATTGTTGCGCGACTGATGCCCGCAAACGTCGCCATAATCGATCCGACCGCGCTCACCGCCGAGCTCGTGCGGTTCCCTAGCGTGACGCCCAAGGACGAAGGTGCGATTGCGCATCTCGCGCAGGCGCTGGGGCACATCGGCTTCGCCTGCGAGATTCTCGAATTCGCCGAGCCTGGCACCGAAAAGGTGCTGAACCTCTATGCCCGGTTTGGCAAGTCCGGCCGTAACCTGTGCTTCGCCGGGCACACCGACGTCGTGCCGGCGGGAAACGTCGCCAATTGGTCGGTCGATCCGTTCGCCGGAACTGTCAAGGACGGCGTGCTCGTCGGCCGCGGTGCTGCCGATATGAAGAGCGCTATCGCCTGCTTCGCCGCGGCGGCGGAGCGGTTCGTTGCGGCGCACGGTCGCGATTTCGGCGGCTCGATCAGCCTGCTGATCACCGGCGACGAGGAGGCCGTCGCGATCAACGGCACGCGCAAGGTGCTCGAAGCCCTCGCCAAGCGCGGCGAGAAGCTCGATGCCTGCATCGTCGGCGAGCCGACCAGCCGCAAAGAGCTCGGCGACATGATCAAGATCGGCCGGCGTGGCAGTCTCAACGGCACTCTCACAGCGTTCGGCGTTCAGGGGCACACTGCGTATCCTCATTTTGCCGACAACGCCGCGCATCGCCTGATCCGCATGCTCGATGCGCTGACGCGCGAGCCAATCGATGACGGCAGCGCGCAATTCGAGCCGTCCAATCTGCAAGTGGCGACGATCGACATCGGCAATCCCGCCGCTAACATCATCCCGGATCGGGCCAAGGCCGTGTTCAACGTCCGGTTCAACGACCGGTGGAGCGGCCAGACGATGGAATCCTGGGTGCGTGAGCGGCTCGATCGCGCCGGCGGCAAATACGAGCTCGCGATCCAGGTCAGCGGCGAGTCCTTCCTGGTGCCGCCGGGCGAGGTCAGCGAGAAGCTCACCCGCGCCATCGAATTGGTTACCGGCCGGCGGCCCGCGCTGTCCACCGGCGGTGGTACCTCGGACGCACGGTTCATCCAACGCTATTGTCCGGTTGCGGAATTCGGCCTGGTCGGCGAAACCGCGCACAAGGTTAACGAGCGCGTCAGCATTAACGATATTGAGGCTCTGACGAAGATTTATTTGTCCTTCCTTGAATTTTACTTCGCCGGACGATAAGATTTTTAGGCGAAATCGATTTAACTCGCCTTTAACCGCTTACCATTAACTTTTCCACTATGGCGAAACCTGCCTGGCTGGCCGTATTGCGTGTGGGGCTTGCGGCCGCGTTTTGCGGCCTGGCGAGCGGCACCGCGCTGGCCGGCGATGCGCCGCCGCAGCCGCATGGCACCGTCACGGCCTTCATCGTCGGTCTACGCCAGACGGCTTCTGAATCCAGCGCGCGCGTCCTCGGCGCGGCAGAGCAGTTGCTGAGCAAGCTCGAAATTGGCACTGGCGCGATTGGTGACCTGCGGCCGGGCATCAGCGCGCTTGCGCTCCAGGCGACCGGCCATGCCGCGGTTCGGGTCGCCAGGATCGTTCCGCTCGGCGTGCGCGATGCCTCGGAGAGCGATGACGAGCCTGCGGCCGGGCATCGGCAAACGCGCCTCGGCCTGCAAGAGCTGGCGGCGGCGACGATCGTGCGGGGGGATCCCAACTGGGCCGTCGGTCACGCGCAGCCGAATCTCGGCATCGAGATCGGCGACGCGGCGGTGGATCCCGAGACCTATCTTACGGGCAATCTCAATCACGGCCCGGTCGTCGGCGCGGCGCTCGCCGAGCATTCGCTCGGCGGGCACGACATCGAGCTCGGCCTGCCGCTGCCCGCCTTGCCCGACATGCACGTTACCGCGGCGCGTTATTGGTGGGGTGACCGCACGTTTCTCCAGGAAGTTCAGGGCTACCGCGTCGGCCTCAGCTACGACATCAACCAGCATCTGCGCTTCGAGGGCGGCCGCAGCGACGACCAGGTCCACGGCGTCGCCGGCTTCCTCGGCTTCCGCTACAGCGTGCCACTCGACACCAAGCGGCCGCTAGGCGTGATGCCGCTGAACTAATCCGTTTCCGGATAGATCACCGCGACAAGATAGAGGCCGTCGGCCGGCGCAGTGGGTCCGCCCGCCCGGCGGTCGCGCGCGTCGAGCGCCCGCTTGACGTCGGCCGGTTCCCACTTGCCGGCGCCGACGAGCTTGAGCGTGCCGACCATGTTGCGCACCTGGTGATGGAGGAACGAGCGCGCCCGCGCGTCGATCCCGATCTCCTCGCCGGTACGGGTCACATCAAGCGCATCCAGCGTCTTCACCGGCGATTTCGCCTGGCACAGCGTGTCGCGAAAGGTGGTGAAGTCGTGCTTGCCGACGAGCACGCGCGAAGCCGCCTGCATGGCGGCGATGTCGAGCGCCGGGCCGACATGCCACACCCGGCCGCGCTCGAGCGCGGCTGGTGGTCGCCGGTTGAGGATGCGGTAACGATAGACCCGTCCGCGAGCCGACCGCCTTGCGTCGAACGATTCGGCGACGCGCTCGACGGCCAGGATGGCGACGGCGTTCGGCTTGACGTGTTGATTGAGTGCGTTGCGGATCACCTCGGGCGGTTTCTCGCGCGGGAGGTCGACGTGAGCGACCTGGGCCAGCGCGTGAACGCCGGCGTCAGTACGGCCGGCGCCATGAACCGTCAATCGCTTGCCGCAGAACCGCTCGACCGCTGTTTCGAGTATCTCCTGCACCGACATGCCCTTTGCCTGGCGTTGCCAGCCGACCAGACCGCGTCCGTCGTATTCGACGGTCAGCTTGTAGCGGGGCATGGCAGCACGGTGCCGCGCGGAATTACATAGCCGCGTAGGAATTCCTCGGTGGCGAGGGCGGCCCGGCCGGCCCGCTGCAGTCGCGTCGGCCGCAGCGCGCCGTCGCCGCAGGCAGTCGCCAGCGCGTCATCGAGCACGGTGCCCGGCGCTGTGCCGTCGGGCGCGTTGACGAGTTCGGCCGCCAGCACGCGGATACGCTCGCTGTCGTGCGAGAAATAGCTGCCTGGAAAGAGCTCGAAGGCGCGCACCGCGCGTTCGAGCTCTGCGGCGGGTTTGCGCCAATCGAGCGCGCCCTCTTCCCGCTGGAGCTTCCGGGCATAGGTCGCGCCATCGGCGGGTTGTGGTTTGGGGCTGAGCTTGCCTTGCGCCGCGGCGGCAAGCGCGGCGACGATCAGGCGCGCGCCGAGCGCGGCCAGTTCGTCGTAGAGCGCGGCGGCGCCCATGCCCGGCGGAATCGGCAGTCGCTCGGCCAGCAGCACTGGCCCCGTGTCGAGGCCTTCGTCCATGCGCATGATCGAGATGCCGGTGTCGCGGTCGCCGGCAAGGAGCGCGCGCTCGATCGGCGCTGCGCCACGCCAGCGCGGCAGCAACGAGGCGTGGACGTTGAGGCAGCCGAGCCGCGGCGCCGCCAGCATCGCCTCGGGCAGGATCAGGCCATACGCGGCGACAACAGCGGCATCGAGGTTCAGTGCGGTGAACTTGTCGGCGGCTGCTCGGTCGAGCTTGGCGGGAGTCTCGATCGGAATGCCGCGCGTCTCTGCCAGCTCGTGCGCCGGCGAGCGCGTGACGCGATGACCGCGGCCAGCGGGTCGCGGCGGTTGGGTGTAGACCGCGACGATTTCGTGTCCGGCCTCGATCAGTGCCGCGAGAATGCGCGCGGCGAAGCCGGGCGTGCCCAGAAACGCGAGGCGCAGCTTGGCCGGCGGATGGGGCGCCATCGCGCCCTCAGGCAGGAACCGGAGACTTGAGACGCTTGGTCTTGGCGAGCTTGCGCAGGATGATGCCGCGCTTCAGCGCCGAGATGTGATCGACGAACAGCACGCCATCGAGATGGTCGATCTCGTGCTGGATACAGGTAGCGAGCAGACCCTTGGCTTCGAGTTCGCGGATCTCGTTCTGCTCGTCGAGATAGCGCAGGCGGATCGCCACCGGACGCTCGACGTCGGCGTATTGCTCGGGCAGGGACAGGCAACCCTCGCTGCACACCACGGTCTCGTCCGATTCCCAGACGATCTCGGGATTGGCGATCTTGACCGGTTGCCGCTTCTCGCCCTCGCGCGCGCAGTCCACGACGACGATCCGCTCCAGCGCGCCAACTTGCGGCGCCGACAACCCGATGCCGCTCGAGTCGTACATGGTCTCGAGCATATCGGCCATCAACTTGCGCACACGCTCGTCGACCTTGGCGACCGGCTTGCACTTGCGCTTGAGCCGCGGATCGGGCGCGGTGATGATCGGCATATGGGCCATGATGGCCATTTAGGTAGGACTTCGGCCCGAGTCCGTCAACGGATAGCTGGCGCCGTTCGGCTGGGCTACCATGCGCGGCATGGAAGCGGCTTTACTCGTGGCCGTCGCGTTGCTCGCGGCTGGATGCATCTGGCTCGCGGTTGCGCGCGAACATGCGGTTCGCGCACGACACGCCGCTGAGCGCGATCTCGCGGTGGCACGGCAGCAGCTTGCCGAGGCGCAAAACCGGTTGCCAGATTTCGAACGCTTGCGCCAGGAAAGTCTCCAGGCGGCACAGGCGGCGATGCTCAAGACCGCTCAAGAGCTGTCGTCCAAACTGCTCGACGATCACAAGCGCGAGAACGCCGAGGCCAAAAAGGAAAGCGAGACGCGGCTTAAAGAGCTGGCCCAACCGCTGGTCGAGCACGCAACCAAGCTCAATGAAGCGGTCTCCGCGCTGCACAGCCAGATCCAGGACAAGGGGCGTACGCTCGACACCGTGATGCGGGCGCTGTCGAGCCCCGGCGGCGCCGGCCAGATCGCTGAGATCGGTCTTGCCAACACGCTCAAGTCCTTCGGCCTCGAAGAGGGCCGCGATTACATGCTGCAGTTCCATGCGCCGGGCGAAGCCGCGGGCCAGCGGTTGCGGCCCGACGCCGTCGTGTTCCTGCCCGGCGATACGGTGCTGGTGATCGACTGCAAGGCGTCGAAGGCGATTCTCGACATTGCCGAGGCCGAGGGCGAGGCGGCCGAAGCCGCCGCCTATGCTCGGCTCGCCGCGACGATGAATCAGCATCTGCGGGCGCTTGCTTCGAAGGACTATCAGGGCGCCGTGATCGCAGCTTTCCGCGACGCAGGCCGTGGCGGCGAGATCGACCGCACGCTCAGCGTGATGTACCTGCCGAGCGAAATCACGCTCGACAAGCTGTGCCGCGCCGATCGCGACTTCCGGCGCAAGGCGCAGGACCTGAACATCATCCCGGCTGGGCCGGGAACGCTCCACGCCATCGTGTCATTCGCCGCGAGCGACATCCGCCGCCAGCGCCAGGCCGAGAACCAGGCGCGCATCGTCGAGACCGCCGGCGTGCTGCTCGATCGCGTGCGCGTTGCACTTGAAGCCGCGGTCAAGGTGGGTAAGGGCATCGAGGCCGCGGCCAGTTCCTTCGCAGAGTTCGCCAATTCTGTGAACCGGCGCCTGCTTCCGCAAGCCGGCAAGCTCGGCAAGCTCGGCGTGCAAACGCCGAAGGCGCTGCCGGCAAGCCTGCCGGCTTACGAGGTGCGACGGCTCGAGGATGCGATCGACGGCGAGGCCGAGGAGATCGAAGCGCCGCCGCGGCCGCGTCTCATCGGCGAATAGTTATTCCGGCTGTAGCTGCTTGCGCGCGGCCAGCGCGGCGCTGAGCGTTCCCTCGTCGAGATAATCGAGCTCGCCACCAACCGGCACGCCGTGCGCCAGGCGCGAGACGCGCACGCCAGTCTCGGCCAGCCGGTCCATGACGTAATGCGCCGTAGTCTGGCCTTCGACGGTGGCGTTCATCGCCAGGATCACCTCGCGCGCCTTGTTTTGGCCAACGCGCTTCACCAAAGGCTCGATGCGCAAATCCTCCGGTCCGACGCCGTCGAGCGCCGACAGCGTGCCGCCGAGCACATGGTAGAGCCCGTGATACGAGGCCGAGCGCTCGATCGCCCAGAGATCGGCGACGTCCTCGACGACGCAGATGAGGCCCTGATCGCGCCGCGCATCGCGGCAGAGCGCGCAGGGATCGGCGGTGTCGAGATTGCCGCAGAGCGAGCAGGGCTGGACCTTCGCCGCGGTCTCGGCCAGCGCCGCCGCCAGCGGCTCCATCAGGCTTTCACGCCGCTTCAGCAGGAACAGCGCTGCGCGCCGTGCCGAACGCGGGCCCAGGCCGGGAAGCTTCGATAGCAGCTGGATCAGACGGTCGAGTTCGAGCACTTAAAACGGCAGCTTCATGCCCGGCGGCAGCTTGAGGCCGCCAGTGAGCTTCTCGGTTTCTTCGGCGACGTGGCGCTCGACGCGCAGCCTGGCGTCGTTGAACGCCGCCATGATCAGGTCCTCGAGCACTTCGGTCTCGTTGGGATCGACGATCGACTTGTCGAGCTTGATCTTCTTGACGTCGCCCTTGCCGCTGAGCGTGACAGTGACCATGCCGCCACCCGAGACGCCGGTAACCTCGACCGCGGCGAGGCGCTCTTGCATCTCCTGCATGCGCGCCTGCATCTGCTGCGCTTGCTTGAGCATCTGGCCAAGATTGTTCACAGGAAATCATCTCCCTCGATCGGGTCTTCGGTGATCATGGCGTCCTCTTCGGGTTCCGCCGGCGCAACAACGGTTGTTTCCGCCGCCTTTTCGCGCACAGCCTCGATCCGCGCGCCGGGAAAGGCTTCGAGCACGGCGCGCACCAGCGGATGATTCGCGGCTTCGCTCTTGAGGCCGGCGGCGCGCGCGGCATCCTGCTCACGCAGAGTTGCCTCGCCCGGCTCGCCCGAGACGCTGACCACCCAGCGCCGTCCCGTCCATTCGGTCAGGAGCTGGCCAAGGCGGTTGGTCAGGTCGCGCGGCGCCGCCTCGGTGGGGCGTAATTCGATGCGGCCGAGCTCGAATCGCACCAGATGGGCGTTGCCGTAGAGATGGCTGCGCAGGAGCGGCTCGCGGCGCTGCTCGAAGAGCTGAACCACCTCGAAAAAGCTCTGCGGGCCGGCCGGCATCGCCTCGGCCGACGGCATTTCGCGCGGTTGCAGGCGTGGCGCCGTGTTGGCCCCCGATTCAACCGGCGGACGCGGTGCCGGTGCGACGCGCGGACCCAGCGTCGGTCCGCCCGCCGAAGTCTGCGCACCATTACCGCTGCCTTCGAGCGCCTTGATCAGATCGGCGGGGGCCGGGAGATCGGCGACATAGGCGAGCCGCACCAGCACCATTTCGGCCGCCTGGATCGGCGAGGGCGCACTCTGCACCTCGCCCAGGCCCTTGAGCAGCATTTGCCAGGCACGCGCCAGCTCGGCCATGCCGAGCTTCTGCGCCAGCGGCAGGGCGCGGCCGCGGTTGCCCTCGAAACCGTCGCCCGAATCGGGCGCCAGCTTGAGCCGTGTCAGGTGATACGCCAGGTCGAGCAGCTCCTGCAGCGCCAGCGCCGGATCGGCGCCACCCTGGTAGAGGTCGTCCATGCGCTGCACCGCGCCGGCGGCATCGCCTTTGAGCACGGTCTCCAGCAGGTCGAAGACCAGGCCACGGTCAGCGACGCCGAGCATCTCGCGGACGGAGGATTCGGTGACCTTGCCGGCGCCAAGCGCAATCGCCTGGTCGAGAATCGACAAGCCGTCGCGCACCGAGCCGTCGGCGGCGCGCGCGATCAGCGCCATCGCGTCGGTCTCGGCCTCGACCTTCTCGGCAGCGACGATCTTGGCGTAATGCTGCGCCAGGATGTCAGCCGGTACGCGGCGCAGCGAGAAGCGTTGACAGCGCGACAGCACCGTCACCGGCACCTTGTGAATCTCGGTCGTCGCGAAGATGAACTTGACGTCCGGCGGCGGCTCTTCGAGCGTCTTCAACAGCGCGTTGAAGGCGTTCTTCGAGAGCATGTGCACTTCGTCGATGATGTAGATCTTGAACCGCGCCGAGACTGGCTTGTAGCGCACGCCGTCGGTCAGCTCGCGGATGTCGTCGACGCCGGTGCGCGAGGCCGCGTCCATCTCCATCACGTCGACGTGGCGATCCTCGGATATCGCGCGGCAATGCTCGCACTGGCCGCAGGGCTCGACCGTCGGTCCGCCCTTGCCGTCCGGCCCGATGCAATTGAGGGCGCGGGCGATGATGCGCGCGGTCGTCGTCTTGCCGACGCCGCGCACGCCGGTGAGGATGAACGAATGGGCGATGCGGCCGGCCGCGATCGCATTGGAGAGCGTCCGAACCATCGCTTCCTGGCCAATCAGCTCGGCGAAGGTGGTCGGACGGTATTTGCGCGCGAGCACGCGATAGACGCTGCCCGGCTCGCTCATGTGACTTGCCTCTCCGTGGGAGCGCGGTGGGAGACTGAACGCCGACCCAGGCCGGAACTCGTTACGGCTGCTTCCTTCCGGACCTGACCGGTTTGGCGAGGGGCCTGTCCGCCGCCAGCCTCCCGTGCCACTATATCAGGCGATCCCATCGCCCGCGCAAGACCGAACGACGGCGCGATTTTCGCGGCGGTGGGACTCGGCAAGAGGAGCGGCATGCGCGGCCTGCCCAATTTCTATGCCGGCGGGCTCGATCGTGCTGCGCATCGGCGCAAGGACGCGGCATGGCTGACAAGCCAGCTGGAGCATGCCGGCACGCGGTTCGTGCCGGTGTGGCAAGCACGGAATCTCGTGTTTGGCACCGACGGGCTGGCGCCGCGCGCGGTACTGCTGGAACGCGCGCAATTCGTGCCGGAAGGCGACGTCGTGCTGCTCGGCATGGCAAGTGAGTGTACCTATTTCGCCATCGACCTGTCGCATCGCGACGAGCCGCTCGCCAAACTGCCGGCGCCGCCGGGCAGCGAATTCATCGATCTGCGCCGCGTCGGACCGCTCCTGCCGCGCGACGAATCGGCGCTGCTCGCCTATGCCCGGGGCATGGTGCATTGGCACCAGCGGCATCGCCACTGCGCGGTATGCGGCGCGCCGAGCCTGATGGCGGATGCCGGTCACATGCGGCGCTGCACCGATGCGACGTGCAACGCGACGCATTTTCCGCGCACCGATCCGGCGGTGATCATGCTGGTGACCGACTGCACGCACTGCCTGCTTGGCCGCCAGCCGACTTGGCTCGCGGGCATGCACTCGACGCTCGCCGGTTTCGTCGAACCCGGCGAAAGCCTGGAAGAAGCCGTGATGCGCGAAGTGCACGAGGAAACCGGCGTCGCCGTGACCGACGTTGTCTATCACTCGTCGCAGCCGTGGCCGTTTCCGTCATCGCTCATGCTGGGCTTCACGGCGCGCGCCGTGACGCATGACCTCGCGCTGGCGGGTAGCGAACTCGAGCACGCGGCGTGGTACGAGCGCGACTGGATCCTGGGGCACACGGACGATGACGAATTCCGCCTGCCGCGGCGTGACTCGGTGGCGCGGCGGCTGATCGAGGATTGGCTTAAAAGCCCTTGAGCACCTGGGTGACGTGCTCGACCTGCGGCGCGCCGTCGAAGCAATCGGCGACCAGCGCGCGCCACTTCTGGAAATCCGGCGAGCCGCGGAAGTCGACCGTGTGGTTCTCGAGCGTCGCCCACTGGATCATCAGGCGATAGCGGCGCGGGTGCTCGATCGAGCGCCGCAGCTCGAGGCCGCCGCAGCCTTTCGCGGCCTTGAACAGCGGCAGCGCGTTGTTGACGCCGGCCTCGAACTTGACCTCGCTGCCGGCTTTGACGTCGATCTGCGCGATTTCGAGGATCATGGATCTCTCCGTGAGCGGCGCGCGGCTTTGAGACGGAACGGATGCGCCGGATAGGTGCCGAGGACCTTCAATTCGCGGGTGACGAAGTCGAGTTCCTCGAGCGCCAGGCGGACCGGGCGCGATTCCGGATGACCCTCGATGTCGGCGTAGAACTGCGTCGCGGTGAACTCGCCGCCGACCATATAGCTCTCGAGCTTGGTCATGTTGATGCCGTTGGTGGCGAAACCGCCGAGCGCCTTGTAGAGCGCCGCCGGCACGTTCTTGACCCGGAACACGAACGAGGTCACCACGGGCCGGTCGTTGTTGCGCGGCGTCCTCGGCCTGCGCGCCATCACCAGAAAGCGCGTTGTGTTGTGTCCGGCGTCCTCGATATTCCGCTTGAGCGGCTTCAGCTTGTAGATCCGGCCGGCGAGCTCGGAGGCGATCACCGCGACGCTGGTGTCGCCGCTCTGCGCGAGCTCAGCAGCGGCGCCGGCGGTATCGGCGCTGACCACCGGCTTGAGGCCAAGCTTGCGGGTCAGCCGCCGGCATTGCGACAGCGCATGGACGTGGCTGCGCACGGTTCTGATCGTTTTGAGCGACGCGCCGGGCACGGCGAGCAGCTGATGCTTCACGCGCTCGAAATGCTCGCCGATGATGTAGAGGCCGGACTCGGGCAGCAGGTGATGGATGTCAGCGACACGGCCGGCGACTGAATTCTCGATCGGCAGCATGGCGAGCTCCGCACGGCCACGGCGCACCGCCGCGATCACGTCCTCGAAGCCGGGGCAAGCTAGCGTCGCCATTTTCGGGAAAACGTGACGGCAGGCGAGATCGGAATAAGCGCCCGGTGCGCCCTGAAAGGCGATGCGGCGGGAAGATGGTTTTGTGGCAGTCATGAGCGGGCGGGGTCCGGCCGCGCCCGCATCAGACCGCGGGCGCGTTCGAGGTCGGCCGGAGTATCGACGCCGAACGGCACCGCGTCAACGAGCGCCGCGTCGATGCGCATACCGGCATCGAGCGCGCGGAGCTGCTCGAGATTCTCGCGCTGCTCGCTGGCGCTGGGCGGCAAAGCAATGAACCGCGCCAGCGCGGCGCGGCGGTAGGCATAGAGTCCGATGTGATGGTAGGGCTTGCCGCCGCCGGGCGGCGGCGTCGCGCCGCGCGAGAAGGCGAGGGCGCGTGCGATCGTCTTGCCGCAAAACTCGGTCCACAGCTTGACGACGCTGCGGCTGTCGAATTCGCCGAGCTCGAGCGCGGCCGCGAGCGTCGCGATATCGCAGGCGGGATCGGCCAGCGGCGCGAGCGCGGCGCGGATCGCCTGCGGATCGAGCAGCGGCAGATCGCCCTGCACGTTCACGATCACGTCGTGCACGGCGCGCGGGTCGATCGCCTGCAACGCCTCGAAGATGCGGTCCGAGCCCGACGGATGATCCGGACGTGTCGGCACCGCGCGGCCGCCGGCGCGCACGACCGCATCGATGATCGCCGCGTCGGCGGCGGCGACGATAACGGGTCCGATTGCCGCTTCGGTCGCGCGCCGCCAGACCTGGATGATCATCGGCGCACCGCCGATCTCGGCTAATGGCTTGTCGGGCAGCCGCGTCGACGCCAAGCGAGCGGGGATGATGATGATCGGGTTCAGAACCTTGGCCTTTAGTAGTCGCCGGAGTTTGGCCCGGAGCAGGGCGGGAATTGCGGCGTTATGCCGCATGGAAGCCAGACCCTGCAACCGGCCTTTTTCCGGCAGATTTCGTTTGAGTTGGCATGGGAAATTGAGTTTCCTGCCGCCGGGCTGAGTGCACGAGGGGGATCGAGCTTCGCATGTCGTTCGAGATGAACAAGATCGCGGGGGCGATACTGGTGGCGATGATCGTCGCCATGGTGTCGGGCATCATCGCGTCCAAGCTGGTCGAGCCCACGCCGCTCAAGAAGAACGCCTACGAGGTTGCGGCGGCGCCCGAAGCCAAGCCGAGCCAGAATGCGGCTGCGGCCCCAGCCGGCCCGCAGCCGATCGAGCCGTTGCTGGCCAGTGCCAACATCGACGCCGGCAAGAGCCATACCTCGGTTTGCCAGACCTGTCATACCTTCGACAAGGGCGGCGCCAACAAGATCGGCCCCAATCTCTATGGCATCGTCGGCGATAAAGTCGCCGAGGGCCGTAACGGATACGCGTTCTCCGACGCGCTCAAGGGCAAGGGCGGCACGTGGACGGTCGACAATCTGGACGCGTGGCTGACCAATCCACAGGCCTTCGCCAGCGGCACCAAAATGACCTTCGCGGGCATCGCCAAGGCCAAGGACCGCGCCGACGTCATTGCCTATCTCAATTCCCTGAGCGATCACCCGCAACCACTTCCGAAAGCGCCGCCGGCCGCCGCGCAGCCCTCTGGCAAGTAGCCGCCGACGCCCTAGAATAGGGGCGCCATGACGGAACGAGTCACGGCTGCACACTTGGCCCTTGCCGGCGCGCTCGCCGACAAGGCGGGCGCCGTCATCCGCCGCTATTTCCGCAGCGGGATCGCCGTGGAAAAAAAGCCGGACGACACGCCAGTCACGGTGGCCGACCGCGAGGCCGAGGCGGAGATGCGCGCCTTGATCGAGGCGCGTTTCCCCGACCACGGCGTGCTCGGCGAAGAGCATGGCCGCACCCGGCCGGAGGCGGATTATGTCTGGGTCCTCGATCCGATCGACGGTACCAAATCGTTCATCTCCGGCGTGCCGCTGTTCGGCGTGCTGATCGCGCTCACGTTCAAGGGCGTACCGGTGCTCGGCGTCATCGACCAGCCGATCCTGCGCGAGCGCTGGCTTGGCGCGGATGGCCGCAAGACGACGCTCAACGGCAAGCCGATCGCGACGCGCGCCTGCTCCGCTCTTGCCGATGCGACGCTCTACGCGACGTCGCCCGAAATGTTCGCCGGTGCCGACGCCAGCGCCTTCGCGCGCGTCCGCAGTGCCGCCAAGCTCGCACGTTACGGTGCCGACTGTTATGCCTACGGGGTATTGGCGGCCGGTTTCGTCGACCTGGTGATCGAGGCGGGCCTCAAGCCTTACGATTTCTGTGCGCTTGCGCCGGTGATCGAGGGCGCTGGCGGCGAGATGAGCGACTGGGCCGGTGAAACGCTGTCGTTGCGTTCGGATGGCCGGGTGGTCGCCGCGGGCGATCCAGCCTTGGCGGCTGCGGCACGATCGGCGCTAGCGGGCAAATAACGATTCCGGCGGCGCGGCCCCCCGACTAGAGTAGCGCCGGTATGAAACGCGCCTTCGCGCTCGTCTTCGCACTCGTCGTCGGGCTCCCCTGGGCCGCGGCGCCTGCTCGGTGCGAACCGCGCCAGGGGCTGTCGCTGTTCGGCGAGCTCAAATATCCGCCCGACTTTAAGCATTTCGACTATGTCAATCCGAACGCACCCAAGGGCGGTGCCATCAAGTACGCCGCGACTGGCACGTTCGATTCTTTCAATCCGTTCATCCTAAAGGGCGAGCCGGCGGACGGTATCGGCCTGATGTTCGACACCCTGATGGTATCGGCGGACGATGAGCCCGCCTCGTCCTATGGACTTGTCGCCGAAAGCGTCGAGGTTGCGCCCGACAAGAAATCGGTGATCTACAATCTGCGGCCGGAGGCGCGGTTTTGGGACGGCACGCCGATCACAGCCGACGACGTGGTATGGACGTTCAACACCCTCAAGACCGAGGGCCATCCGCGCTACCGGCTCTATTACGCTGACGTGCTCAAGGCGGAAGCCTTGGGCGCGCATCGCGTGAAGTTCACCTTCCGCACCGGGACCAATCGCGAGCTGCCGTCGATCGTCGGCGAAATGCCGGTCCTGTCGAAGGCCTATTGGTCGAAGCACGCGTTCAGCAAGACGACGCTGACGGCTCCGCTCGGTAGCGGTCCGTACAAAATCGTGGACTTCCAACCCGGCCGCTACGTTGTTTATCGGCGCGTCGCCGATTACTGGGGCAAGGACCTGCCGGTCAACCGTGGGCGCTATAATTTCGACGAGATCCGTTACGACTACTATCGCGACCAGTCCGTGGCACTCGAGGGATTCAAGGCCGGCGCCTATGATATCCGGATCGAGAACGTCGCCAAGAATTGGGCGATCGGTTACGACAGCCCGGCGCTGAGCGCCGGCTGGATCAAGAAGGAGAGGATCCCGAACAAGGTGCCGCAGGGCATGCAGGCCTTCGGCTTCAATTTGCGCCGGCCGCTGTTTCAGGACCGGCGCGTGCGCGAGGCGCTCGGTTACCTGTTCGATTTCCAATGGACCAACAAGGCGCTGTTCTACGGCGCCTATACGCGCACCGAGAGCTATTTCGCCAATTCGGAACTCGCGTCGTCGGGTATGCCGAATTCGGACGAGCTTAAGATCCTGGACAAGTACCGTGGCCAGATTCCGGACGCTGTCTTCGCCACGGTGTTCAAAGCGCCGACGACAAACGGTAGCGGCGACATCCGGCCCAATCTCCATGAGGCACTCAAGTTGCTCGCGGCCGCCGGTTGGACCGTCAGGAACGGCAAGCTGGTCGACGCACAGGGCCGGCAATTCCAATTCGAATTTCTGCTTGCCCAGCCGGAGTTCGAGCGCGTCGTGCTGCCGTTTGCTCAGAACCTGGCCCGCATCGGCATCGTCTGCAACGTCCGCACCGTCGACCCAGCGCAATACGAGAACCGGATGCGCAACTACGATTTTGATATGGCCGTCGTGCTCTATCCCGAATCACTGTCGCCCGGAAACGAACAGCGCGAATACTGGTCATCGCAATCGGCCGACGAACCGGGGGGGCAGAACTATCTGGGCATCAAATCCAAGGCGGTGGACGATCTGGTGAATCTGATGATCGACGCACCGGATCGACCGAGCCTCATCACGCGCACGCGCGCGCTCGATCGCGTGCTGCTCGAAGGCTACTACGTCATTCCCAACTGGTACCTGCCGTATTTCCGCGTCGCCTACTGGGACAGGTTCGGGCGACCGAAGACCAATCCGCCCTACGCACTGGCGCTCAACACATGGTGGTACGACAAGGGCCGCGCTGACAAGCTCGCGGCGGAGCGGAAATAGGCGCCGATGCTCGCCTACGCGCTGCGCCGTGTCCTGCTCATCGTTCCGACGCTGTTCGCGATCATCCTAGTCAACTTCATCATCGTGCAGGCCGCACCGGGCGGACCGGTCGATCAACTGATTGCCCAGCTCAAGGGCACCGGCGGCGGCGCCATGTCGCGCGTCACCGGCGGCGGCGGCGAGCTCGGCCTGAGCTCAACCTCGGCGACGCAGGCCGCGGATCAGAGCCGTGGCGCGCGCGGCCTCGATCCCCAATTCATCGCCCAGCTCAACAAGCTCTACGGGTTCGACAAGCCTCCGGCCGAGCGCTTTCTGCTGATGATCAAGAACTACGTGACCTTTAATTTCGGCGAAAGTTTCTACCAGGACAGGCCGGTGATCGACCTGATCGCCGAGAAGCTGCCGGTTTCGATCTCGCTCGGCCTGTGGGCGACGTTGATCATCTATCTCGTTTCGATTCCCCTCGGCATCCGCAAGGCGGTCCGCGACGGCAGCCGTTTCGACATATGGACCAGCGGCGTGATCATCGTCGGTTACGCGATTCCGTCCTTTCTCTTCGCGGTTCTGCTGATCGTGCTGTTCGCTGGCGGCAGCTACCTCTCGATCTTTCCGCTGCGCGGGCTCGTGTCGGACAACTGGGCGAGCCTCGACTGGCCGCACCGCATCTTCGATTATTTCTGGCACATCACGCTACCGGTGGCCGCGCTGATGATCAGCGGCTTCGCCAGCCTCACGATGCTGACCAAGAACTCGTTCCTCGAGGAGATCAACAAGCAGTATGTGATGACCGCGCGCGCCAAGGGACTCACCGAGCGCCGCGTGCTCTATGGCCACGTCTTCCGTAACGCCATGCTACTCGTGATCGCAGGCTTTCCGGCGGCCTTCGTCGGCATCCTGTTCACCGGCGCGCTGCTGGTCGAGGTGATCTTCTCGCTCGATGGATTGGGCTATCTCGGCTACCAGGCAGCCATCGGCCGCGACTATCCCGTGATGTTCGCGACGCTCTACATCTACACGCTAATCGGGTTGGTGATGAAGCTGATCAGCGACCTAACCTACATGTGGGTCGATCCGCGCATCGATTTCGGGACGCGCGGCCAGTGACTGCGCCGGCGCTGATTCCACAGTCGCTGGGCCGCCGTCGACTGCTCGGCCTGCCGATCAGCGTCGTCACGCACCACCGCCTGTTGCGCTTCGCGGCCAACCGGCGCGGCTTTTGGTCGTTGTGGATTTTCCTGGTTCTGTTCGGGCTCAGCCTGTTCGCCGAGTTCATCGCCAACGACCGGCCGCTGATTGTGTCTTATGACGGCCATTGGTTATTCCCGGTTCTGACCGACTACACGGAGCAAGATCTCGGCGGCGATCTGCCGATCCTGGCCGATTATCGCGACAAGGAGGTTGCGGCACGCATCAACGCGCACGGCTGGATGGTGTGGCCGGTGATTCCGTTCAGCTACGACACGATCAACTTCAACATTGGCCGTCCGGCGCCGTCGCCGCCGTCGGCACAGAATTGGCTCGGCACCGACGACCAGGGCCGCGACGTGCTGGCGCGGCTGATCTATGGCTTCCGGCTGTCGGTTCTGTTCGGTCTCGCGCTTACCGTCTCGAGCTCGATCATCGGGGTCACCGCCGGCGCCATCCAGGGCTATTACGGCGGCCTCATCGACATCTCGTTCCAGCGCTTTCTCGAGATCTGGTCGGGCCTACCGGTGCTCTATCTGCTGATCATCCTGTCGAGCATCGTGCAGCCGAATTTCTGGTGGCTGCTGGGCATCATGTTGTTGTTCTCGTGGATGTCGCTGGTCGATCTGGTGCGCGCCGAATTCCTCCGCGCGCGCAATTTCGATTACGTCCGCGCGGCGCGCGCGCTCGGCGTTTCCGATCCGGTGATCATCTGGCGGCACATGCTGCCGAATGCCATGGTGGCGACGCTGACCTTCCTCCCCTTCATCCTCAACGGCTCGATCACCACGCTGACCTCGCTCGATTTTCTCGGATTCGGTCTGCCGCCTGGCTCGCCCTCGCTGGGCGAATTGCTGGCCGAGGGCAAGGCCAACCTCCAGGCGCCCTGGCTGGGTCTGACGGCATTCTTCGTCCTCGCCTTCATGCTGAGTCTGCTGATCTTCATCGGCGAGGCCGTTCGCGATGCCTTCGATCCGCGAAAGGGCGGGTGATGGCGCTGCTCGAGGTCAGCAATCTCGGCGTGAATTTCGGCTTGCCCGATCGGGTGGTCGAGGCGGTGAAGGGCGCATCGTTCACGCTCGATAAGGGTGCGACGCTGGCACTGGTTGGCGAATCAGGCTCCGGCAAGACCGTGACCGCGCTGTCGATCCTTCAGCTGTTGGCGTCACCGCCGGCGCATTATTCGCCCGGCAGCAGCGTTCGCTTCGACGGTGCCGAGCTCGTCGGCGCGCCGGAATCGGAGCTGCGCCACATCCGCGGCGGGCGCATCGCGATGGTCTTCCAGGAGCCGATGACCTCGCTCAACCCGCTCCACACGGTGGCGAAGCAGATCGGCGAGGCGCTCTGGCTGCACAAGCGGATGAACGGCGCAGCGGCGCGCGCCCGCACGGTCGAGCTGCTTCAGCTGGTTGGCCTACCGGAGGCGGAAAGCCGCCTCGAATCCTATCCGCATCAGCTCTCGGGCGGCCAGCGCCAGCGCGTGATGATCGCCATGGCGCTCGCCAACGAACCCGATCTGCTGATTGCCGACGAGCCGACGACCGCGCTCGACGTCACCGTGCAGGCGCAGATCCTGAAGCTGCTGAAGGACTTGCAGGCCCGGTTCGGCATGGCGCTGCTGCTCATCACCCACGATCTCGGCGTGGTGCGCAAGATGGCGGACCAGGTCTGCGTCATGACCAAGGGCGAGATCGTCGAGACCGGTGCCGCGCGCGATGTGTTCGACCGACCGCGCCATCCCTATACCCGCCACCTGCTCGATGCCCAGCCCAAGGGCGCCCCGGTCGTGCCGCCGGCCGATGCATCGCCGCTGATGGACGGCAAGGACATCAAGGTCTGGTTTCCGATCAAGACGGGGCTCTTACGCCGCGTCGCCGGCTTCATCAAGGCGGTGGACGGCATCGATCTACGGGTACGTGCTGGCGAAACCCTCGGCGTGGTCGGCGAATCGGGCTCGGGCAAGACGACGCTCGGCCTGGCACTGCTGCGGCTGATCGAAAGCCGGGGTGTTATCGTCTATGACGGCAAACGCCTCGACCAGCTCTCCGGCCGTGCGATGCGGCCGCTGCGCCGCGAACTGCAGATCGTCTTCCAGGATCCGTATTCGAGCCTGTCGCCGCGCCTCACCATCGGCCAGATCGTCGAGGAGGGTCTCAAGGTGCACGGTCTCGGCGGCGATGCGGCCGGACGCCGCCGTCTGGTCGAGGAGGCGCTCGACGCCGTGGCGCTGCCGCGCGATTCCATCGATCGTTATCCGCACGAATTCTCCGGCGGCATGCGGCAGCGACTCGCCTTCGCGCGCATCCTGGCGCTGCGGCCGCGGCTCATCGTGCTCGACGAGCCGACCTCGGCGCTCGACATGTCGCTGCAGGCGCAGATGGTCGATCTGCTGCGCGATCTGCAGCGGCGCTATGGCATCGCTTATCTATTCATCAGCCACGACCTGCGCGTCGTGAAGGCGCTGGCGCACGAAGTGCTGGTGATGAAGGACGGCAAGGCGGTGGAACAAGGGCCCGCGCGCGAAATCTTTGGCGCACCGCGCGCCGCTTATACGCGCGCGCTGATGGCCGCTGCGTTCGATCTCGAGACGGTCGAGGGTGCGGGCGGCGTCTAGCAACTAGTCGTCGAGCTTCCAACGCGCCATCAGCTTGCGCGTCGCCGCATAATCCGGATGATCGACGGTCCAACCGTGCCGCAGATAGGCATGCGCCGTCAGCCGATTGCCACGCCAGCCCAGGAACAGATCGAGCAGGAAGAACACACCGGCGAAGCCGATGCCGGCGATCATCTCGATCCGTCCGGCGAGGAATCGGTCGGCGACGAACCAGGCGAGCAGAATCGCCAGCACGACCGCACCCCAAGCGTGCAGCTTACGCCAGAACAACGGCAGGCCGAGCAGCGGCGACAGCACGAACAGGTCCCAGGCAAAGCCGTCCTTGATCCACCGGATGCGGCCGCCGCCCGGCGGCTTGAGGCCGAGCCTGACCGCCGGCGGTTCCACCGCGCGCTTTCCGGCGGTTTCGCGCTTGAGCCTCATGGCCGGCCGTAGCGCTCGACAGCGAACGCGTAGAGCGCGCGCAGCGCCAGCGCCTCGCCGCCTTCAGGCCGCCCCGGCCGCGACTTGGCGTTCCAGGCATAGCTGTCAATATGCGCCCAGGGAATTTCCGGCGGCACAAAATCGGCAAGGAACAGTGCAGCGGTGATGGCGCCCGCGAACGAGCCTTCGCTGACGTTGTTGAGGTCGGCGATCGGCGTCTTGAGCGTTTCGCGATAAGGCTGCCACAGCGGCAGCCGCCAGAGGGGATCGCTCTCGCGCGTTCCCGCGGCCAGCATTTCGGCGGCGAGGGCGTCATCGCGGACGAACAGAGCCGGCAGGTCGGGGCCGAGCGCGACCCGCGCCGCGCCGGTGAGCGTCGCGATATCGACGATCAGATCCGGGTGCTCGCTCGCCGCTTCGGCCAGCGCGTCGCACAGGATCAGCCGTCCCTCGGCGTCGGTGTTGCCGATCTCGACCGTGAGGCCTTGCCGCGTGCGCACGATGTCGCCCGGCCGCAACGCGCCGCCGCTGACCGCATTGTCCACCGCCGGCACGAGGATGCGCAGCCGGACGCCGATTCCGGCGTCCATGATCGCGTCGCCGAGCGCGAGCAGGGTCGCTGCACCGCCCATGTCCTTCTTCATCAGACGCATGCCCGACGCGGTTTTGAGGTCGAGCCCGCCACTGTCGAAGCACACGCCCTTGCCGACCAACGTCAGCTTGGGTGCGCCGGCGTCGCCCCAGGTGAGATCGACGATCCGTGGCGGCCGCGTGCTGGCGCGGCCGACGGCGTGAATCGTCGGGTAGTTCGCCGCCAGCAGATCGTCGCCGACGACGGCGGTGCAGCGCGCGCCGTGTCGCGCCGCGAGCACTTCCACGGCCTGTTGCAGATCAGCCGGCCCCATCGCCTCGGCGGGCGTGTTGATCAGATCGCGTGCCCGGCATTGCGCGCGCGCCAGCCGCGTAACGAGGCGGCGGTCGGCATGTCGGGGCCAGGCGAGGCGCGCCGGCGGGCGCTTGCGAGCGCGATAGCGGGTGAAGGCATAGGCGCCGAGCGCCCAGCCGAGCGCGTGGCGGGTGGCGCGCTCGCCGTCGCTCGCGGCGTCGAGCATGTACGTGCCCTCAGGCAGGGCCTCAGGCAGAGCAGCCAAATCCCAGACGGGGTCCTGGCCGCCGGCCGCGACCAATACGCGCAGCGACTTGCCATCGCTGTCCGGCACCAAGAGGTAGGTTCCGGGCTCGGCCGTGAAGTGCGCCGCCTCGACCCAGCGCGCCGCCGCGGCGCCCAATGCGCCAACTGTCGTCACGAGCGCGTCGCGCGTTACCACTGTCACCGGCACTGCGCCGGCTTCACTCTCCACCAGCGCTGCGAGCGCCGACTCGTCGGTCACGGTTGTTCTCCGCCCCTGAACGCGGCCGGGGGTTGCGTTGTATGTCGCCGGCCGCCACGATGACGGCGCGAGGATACCCGATGGCGGACATCACCATCTATATCGGCAACCGTAACTACTCGTCGTGGTCGCTGCGCGCCTGGCTGATGCTCAGGCAGACTGGTGCCGCCTTCGAGTCGGTCGTCATTCCCCTTTACGTACCTGGCAGCAAGACCGAAATCCTGCGGCATTCGCCGTCGGGCAAGGTGCCGGCGCTGCACCATGGCGAAGTCACGGTCTGGGATTCGCTGGCGATCGGCGAGTATCTGGCCGAGGCCTTTCCCGAGGCCCGGTTGTGGCCGGCCGCACCTGTGGCGCGCGCCTGCGCGCGCTCGGTCAGCGCCGAGATGCACGCGGGGTTCGTCAATCTGCGCCGCCATTTGCCGATGAATCTGCGCCGCGCGCCAAAGCCGCGTCCGTTGACGGACGAAGCGCGGGCCGACGTCGCCCGCATCGCCGCGATGTGGCGCGATTGCCGCCGTCGATTCGGCGCGGGCGGCGCGTTCCTGTTCGGCGAATTCGGCATCGCCGACGCGATGTATGCGCCGGTGGTGAGCCGGTTGCGGAGCTATGCGGTGCCCATCGATCAGGACACGACCGCCTATTGCGACGCGATCGAGCGTCATCCGCCCTATCAGGAGTGGTTCGCTGCCGCCAAGGAAGAGCCGATGGTTCTGACGGAGTTCGAGGTCTAGCCGCGCGCCGTCTCGAGGGCCTTGACGCCGGGCAGCGTCTTGCCTTCGAGCCATTCGAGGAAGGCGCCACCCGCGGTCGACACGTAAGTCAGTTGGTCCGCGACGCCCGCTTGATGCAGCGCCGCGACCGTGTCGCCGCCGCCGGCCACACTCACCAGGCGGTGTGCACGCGTGAGCGCAGCAACCTGCTGGGCGACGGCGACGGTCGCTTTGTCGAAGGGCTTGGTCTCGAAGGCGCCGATCGGCCCGTTCCAGACCAGGGTGCGGCAGGCTGCGAGCTTCTCGCAAATCAGCGCGACGCTTTGCGGCCCGACGTCGAGGATCATCATGTCCGGCGGTACGCGATCGATGGCGACGGTTTGCGTCGCGATACCGGCTTTCAGGTCGGCGGCCACGACCGCGTCGACCGGTAGCACGATCTCGCAGCCAACGGATTTTGCCCTGGCGGCGAGGCCGCGCGCGGTATCGGTCATCTCGCGTTCGACCAATGATTTGCCGATCGGCTTGCCTTCGGCCAGCAGCAGCGTGTTGGCCATGGCGCCGCCGATGATCAGGAGCTGTACCTTTGTCACGAGGTTGTCGAGCAGCTCGAGCTTCGTCGACACCTTGGCGCCGCCGACAATCGCTGCCACCGGCTTTGCGGGGTTATCGAGCGCACGGTCGAGCGCGACGAGCTCGGCCTGCATCAGCCGGCCGGCGCAGGCGGGCAAAAGATGCGCGACGGCTTCGGTCGACGCGTGTGCGCGGTGTGCCGCCGAGAAGGCGTCATCGACGTACACGTCGCCAAGGTCGGCCAGTGCAGTGGCGAAGGCCGGATCGTTCTTTTCCTCGCCCTTGTGAAAGCGAAGATTCTCGAGCAGCGCGACTTCGCCGTTGCGCAAGCCCCGGACCACTTGCTGCGCGGACGGGCCGACGCAATCGTCGGCGAAGGCGACGTGCCGGCCGCCGAGGGCCGCGGCCAGTACCGGCGCGATTGGCCGTAGCGACAATTCGGGCTCGTGATTCTTCGGCCGACCGAAGTGCGACATGACGACGACGCGCGCGCCGCGCTTGGCGAGTTCGCTGATGGTCGGCGCCAACCGTTCGATGCGCGTCGCGTCGGTCACCTTGCCGTTGGCGACTGGCACATTGAGATCGGCGCGCAGGAGGACGCGCTTGCCATTGGGGTCGAGGTCGTCGAGGGTCCGGAACCGGGCCATGTGCTGCACGCGCGCCAAGCGCGCTCAGGCGTCGCTGGGCGCGACCCAGGGAATGGTCTGGAACTCGATGCCGTCGTCGGCAAGCGCGCGCGAATCTTCTGGGGTTGCCTCGCCATAGATGCCGCGCGCCTTGGCCGTGCCGTCATGGATGGCGCGAGCTTCGGTGGCGAATTGCGGCCCGACGTTTTCGCAGTGGGTCTCGACGTGCCGGCGCAACACCTGGAGCGCCCGTCGCACGTCCTCGCCGCGCGGCGGCTTCTCGGCCGCGCCGGGAGTTGCCGCGCGCAACGGTCGCGGCGCCATCGGCGCCTTGTCGACCTCGCTGCTGCCGCACTCGGGACAGGCGATTTGGCCGCGCGCGCTCTGGCGGTTGAAGGCGGCGCCGTCCCGGAACCAGCCTTCGAACTCATGTTCGGCAGCGCATTTGAGCTTGAACAGGATCATTCTGGGGTCTTAACCCTTTGATCGGCGCGACGTTCCGCCAAAGGAAGATGGTTTTAGCC
>Ga0307374_10000583_pt1 | contig 69655 bp, 70 predicted proteins | sample OX3MG_FD_202532 | JGI IMG/M metagenome (GOLD analysis project Ga0307374, IMG submission 202532) | Soil microbial communities from Risofladan, Vaasa, Finland - OX-3 | ecosystem: Environmental > Terrestrial > Soil > Coastal area > Acid sulfate soil | place: Finland: Risofladan, Vaasa | collected... | reverse complement strand
TGGTCAAGAGCCTGGTCGGCGCGGCGATCCCAACGTGGGTGGTCGCCTCAGGTCGAGCGCGCTGCCACCACTTCTTGACCGGGGGCTGGGCTTCCGGTTCGGAAGGGATTCCCTCGCCCAGCAGGCCTACGGCCCCGAACACGGGGAAACCGCTCTCTGCGGCCATCTTCTGCACGGCCGGGTCGTCGCAGACCACGGTCACGCGCTTGCCCAACCGAGCGGCGTAGTTGCGCAGCAGCTGGAAGTTGAAGCGGCTCTGGCCGATGCGCGAACGCATCGGCAGGACGAGCATCGTCTCCTCGCCGTCGTAGCGGCGAAGCCGCTCTACGAGCTCCGGAATCTCTTCTTCGGTCTCTACGTATATGGGGTTTGTTGCCATGGCGTCTACAAGTCTCCTGGGAGCCTGCTCAAGCTTTTATACCGCTTAGGACCCGTCTCATGACGGTGTTGACGGTGTCGCGCTCTTCGGCTTCGGTCCGAAGAGCGTGGTTCGCAAGGCCCATCGGAGCGATGTCCCGCGGCGTCGAAAGTTGACCGGTGGAGTCTGAAAGGTTGCGCACGTCGGCCGGAACGAGGTGCCGTATGCGCGGCTCGCGCGGGAACGGAAGGCCGGCCGCCCAGTTGTTCTTCACCATCTCCAGCGTCAGCTCCGGAAGCAGGCTGCCGCCGCCGCAGAGAAAGATGTTGGTCGGCAGCCGCTCTCCGCGCGAGAGCTCCTTCACGCTCAGCGCCAAGCCCTGCAGCAGCACCTCGGCGTCGGCGCTCAACAGCTCCGAGACCTGGCGGTGCTGGTCCGCCGAAAGCAGGCCCTCGGAGTGCCGCAGCTTGCGGGCTTCGGCCTCCTCGTAGCTCAAGCCGAACGCGAGGGCGAGCCTGCGCGTGAAGGCGCGCCCGCCGAGGTTGAACATGCGAGTGCCCTCGACGCCGCCATCGCGGATGAGCGCGACGTCGGTCGTGCCTCCGCCGACGTCCACGAAGATGCCGCCTTCAGCCCACGTCTCCTCGCTGGCACAGGCGCGGGCGAGGGCGTACGGCTGCGCGACCGCGGCAGCAAGCTCGAGGTCGAGCTCCCGCACGACGGTCTCGATGGCGTCGATGTGCGTCATCGGCGCGAAGGTGTTGAAGACGGTGACCTCGATGTTCTTGCCCGTGAAGCCCACCGGGTTGGTGACCGGATAGCCGTCAACGCGGACGTTGGTGATCGCGGAATGCACGAGCCGAGCCTCGAGCTGGCCGTAGCTGCGCTCCATCTCCAGGAGGTGCTGTGCTTCGCGCAGGGCTCGCCGCTGAACCATCTGGAGCATGGTCGAGATCTCGCTCGACCGCACGCGAGCCTTCGAGTTCTCCCGCGGGTAGGCGATGGTCGAGGAAAAGCCCTTGATGAGCTCGCCGGCGATGCCGACCACGACCTGGCCCGGCACGGTCTTCGCCATGTCCTCCGCAGCCTCGAGGGCGCGGTTGCACGACTGGATCACCGACTCGAGGTCGGCGATCGCCCCGCCCGACATGGCGGCCGGCCCCTGCGGCTCGCGGCCGACGCCCAGGACCTCGCCGTCGGGCCCGTCGCGCCGGACGACCAGGACCTTGATGAGGTCGGTCCCGATGTCCAGGACGGTGAAGTGCCGGTAGTACTCGCTGCGCTTGCGCAGGAACTTGAACTTGGTCAACTCAGGGCTTCCCCGAGCCGCCTGAAGGCTTCTTCGGCAGGCACGGCGAGCTTACCGCGCGCGAAGTGCGGCGGCTGCTTGCCCCCCTTGCCGAGGAGGTCTTTGAGGCGGTTGGCATCGAATTGAGAGGTCAGGTCCTTGGACACCTTGATAACAAACATCTCGCCGGCGACAACGGTTACGACTCCCGACTTGACGAACTCGAGGTACCGGTCGGCGTATCCCGCAAGCTCGTCAAGGTTAGAGGCATCGACGGTTTCGGTCACGTAGGCCACCTTGCCGTGCTTGACCGAAACGCCATCGCCGCCCCCGAGCCTGGCCTTTTGCAGCTGCTCGCGCAGCCGGTCGCGCTCTCGCTCGGCCTCCTTCAGCTGCGCCCGCAGCGCCTGGAGGCGCTCGGGCAGCAGGTCAGGACTGGCGTTGAACGAGCGAGCCATTTCTGAGAGAAGTTCGCGATCGCGGCGCACGAGCTCGTCAGCCGCCTCGCCCACCACGACGTCGATGCGCCGCAGACCGGATCCAATGCTGGATTCGGAGACGATGACCGCGGTCCCGATGTCGGCCGTGTTGTCGACGTGAGTGCCGCCACACAACTCGCAAGTCCAGTCGCCGAAGCACACCACGCGCACCACCTCGCCGTACTTCTCCTCGAACAGGTGCATGGCGCCCTGCGCCACGGCCTCCCTGTAAGGTTTCTCGCTCTCGTGGAAAGGCAGTGCAGCCCGCACCTTCTCCATCACGCGGCGGTTGATCCTCTCCAGCTCTTGTTTGGTGATGGCCCGGTTGAGCGGGATGTCAAAAGTCGTGTGATCGGGGCCGACCCACGATCCCTTCTGCACCACGTTCTCGCCCAACGTCTCGCGTAGGGCTTTGTGCACCAGGTGCGTCGCCGAATGGTGGCGCGCGATCTGCGCGCGCCGGCGCGCGTCCACGTTGGCGCTGGCCGTCTCCCCCACGCGCACCTCCCCCGCCACCACGGTGCCGAGGTGGGCAATCGCGCCATCGACAGGCTTTTGCGTGTCCTCGACCCGGACCCGTCCGCTTGACGTCGTGATCGTGCCCGTGTCCCCGACCTGCCCGCCCGACTCGGCATAGAACGGCGAACGCTCGACGAACATCTCGATGGCTTCGCCCTCTTTCGCGAGCTCGACCGGCCGGCCATCTTTGCGCAGGGCGATGACCCTGCTCTCGGTGACGAGCTCCCGGTAGCCGGTGAACTCGGATTTCGGCAGGTCGCCGGCCGCGGCTCCACGCAGCTTCATGGCGCTGCGCGAGCGCTCGCGCTGCGCGGCCATCTCGTGCTTGAAACCATCCTCGTCGACGGCGAGGCCGCGCTCACTCGCGAGCTCCTTGGTCAGCTCGACCGGGAAGCCGTAAGTGTCGTGGAGCTTGAACGCATCTGCGCCGGCAATCGCCTTTTCGTGCTTGCCCGCGATCTTCTCGAACACGTCGAGACCCTGGTCAAGGGTCCGCTGAAAACGCTCCGATTCCCCGCTCACCACGTCAGTGATCAGGCCCAGCCGCACGCTGATGTCAGGGTACGGCTGCTGGAAGATCGCGGCCGTCACCGGGATGGCGTCCACGAGCGGTCGCTTCATCTCGAGCTTCCTGGCATGGACGAGCGCGCGCCTGATCACGCGCCGCAGTACATACCCACGCCCTTCGTTCGACGGCGTGACGCCATCGGCGATCAGAAACGTCATCGCCCGCAGGTGGTCGGTCACGATGCGCTCCGATCTCAGCTCGCGAGAGGGGCTGTGCTCTCGGACGAACCCTATGATCGGCGCGTACAGGTCGGTGTCGAAGACGTCTTGCACACCTTGAAGCGCGGCTGACATTCGCTCCAACCCACTGCCGGTGTCGATCGCCGGTTTCGGGAGGGGCTCCAATCTTCCGTCCTCCTTCTGGTCGTACTGCGGAAAGACCAGGTTCCAGATTTCGAGGTAGCGCTCGCAGTGGTCGGGAAGGCAGTCGACCTGGCCGCACCCGACCTCGCGGCCGAGGTCGAAGAAGATTTCGGAGTCGGGCCCGCAAGGTCCGTGTCCGAGCCCCCACCAGTTGCTCTCGACCCTGTGCATGCGATCCGCGGGAAACCCGACGGTCTCGGTCCACAGCCGATACGCCTCGTCGTCGCGAGGGTGCACCGTGATGCGCAGCCGGTTCACCGGCAGGCCGAAGGTCTCGTGGACCAGCTCCCAGGCGAGCGGGATGGCGGTCTCTTTGAAGTACGCCCCCGTCGGGGCGAAGTTGCCCATCATCTCGAACATCGTCGTATGGGTCCGATCCCCCACCTCGTCGATGTCTACCGTCCGAAAGCACTTCTGGACCGACACCAGCCTGGGCGCGGGCGGTTGGCTAAAGCCCAGGTAATAGGGCTGAAGAGGCTGCATTCCGGCCGAGATGAAGAGCGTGCTCGGGTCCCCGTGCGGCACCAGGGGTGCGCTGGGGATGACCAGATGCTCCCGACTCGCGAAATGCTCTAGAAAACGTCTGCGGATCTCGTTCCCGGTCACGGGGCGGTTCTAGCTTACGGGGAGAGGCGCTCCACGCGCCAAGCGACGCCCGGACGCCGGACGTACCGCAGCCGGTCGTGCAGGCGGTCTTCGCGGCTCTCCCAGAACTCGATCCAGCGCGGACGCAGCGCGTATCCGCCCCAGTCGGCGGGCAGCGGGACGTCGGTCGGGTATCGCTCGCCGAGCACCGCCGCCGCCTTCTCGAGCACGGTTCGCGACGCGACGACCCGGCTCTGCCGCGAGGCCAGCGCGGAAAGCTGCGCGCCGCGCGGCCGGCTCCTGAAGTACGCGAGCGAGCGCTGACGGCTCAGCCGACGCACGGTTCCCGAGACCCGGACCTGGTGGCGGGTGGCGGGCCAGTGGAAGACGATCGCGGCGCGGTCGTCAGAGGCCAGGTCGCGGCCCTTGCGGCTCTCGTAGTTCGAGTAGAAGATGAACATTCCATCCTCGATCGCCTTGAAGAGGACCATGCGCGCCGACGGGCCCGACCGGCCGGACGTGGCGAGCGCCATGGCGTCGGGTTGAGGTGCGCCCGCTGATTCGGCCTCCTGGTACCAGCGCCGGAACAGGACCAGCGGGTCGGCGGGCGCCCTCGACTCCAGGAGCGGCACGCTAGCGCTCGCTCATGAGGCGCCGGCTTCCTCCGGCACGTGCTTGCGCAGCTGCTCGAGGGCGGCACGCTGGAGCCGCGACACGTGCATCTGGCTGATCCCCAGCCGGCGGGCGATCTCAGACTGGGACATCTGGTCGTAGAACCGCATCGCCATGATGGCGCGCTCTCGAGGGGTCAGGTGGACCATCGCGCGGTTGAGTACGTCGCGCATCTCGACGCGGTCGAGCTCGGGGTCGAGGTCCCCGATTTGTTCGGAGACCGAGCGGCTGTCCTGCCCGTCTCCCGTAGCGACCGGCTGGTCCAGCGACAGGGGAACGTAGGCGGGCCCGATCTCCATCGCCTCCGTGACGTCGTCAGGCGTGACCCCTAGGCGATCAGCAAGCTCAGCCACCGTCGGCTCGCGCCCGAGCTCGTTCTTCATCTGTTCGTTGACCCGCACCACCGACTGGTGCAGCTCCTGTAGACGCCGTGGGAACCTGATAGCGGTGCCCTTGTCCCTGAAATGCCGTTTGATCTCGCCCGCCACCGTAAGCGTGGCGAAGGTCGTGAACTCGTAACCGAGGTCAGGGTCGAACCGCTCGATGGCCTTGATCAGGCCGAGGTACCCGACCTGCACGATGTCGTCGAGCGGCTCGCCCCGGTTCTGGAACTTGCGCGCCAGGAAGTACACGAAATCGTGGTAAGCGTCGACGAGCTGCTCGCGAATGCGCTCACGCTCGGCGGGGTCGGTGCTGTCCCGGTAGCGGCGATGGAGCGCCCGCAGCTCCTCGCGGGGCATCCTCGGAGATGAGCCCACTACCTATCTAGTGTGGTGCTTCGCGGGTTATCAGCCTGCCAGGTGCTTGACCATCCGGAAGCGCACGTGACCGGTACGCGGTTCGACGAGCGGCCGGAAGTCGTCGACGAAGCAGCGGATCATCTCGTACGCGAGCCGCTGCAGCTCGGGGTCGACCGCGACCTCGTGCTTGTGCACCACGGGCGTCACGTTTCCGCTCGGCATCAGGTCCACGTCCACGACCAGGGCGCGGTCCGTGGCGAAGTAGGTCAGCTGTAGGTCGGCGGCGGTGTCCATGCCCTCGGCGGCGGCTATGGCGCTGTCGCACGCCTGCGTGAGCGCGATGTTGAGCTCGTCCAGGTCGACCAGGCTCAATCCGAGCTGGCCGCCGAGCGTCGTGGCGACACGTTTGGCGACCGGAATGAACGCCGACGACGCAGGGATCTTGAGCTCCGCGAGGTTTCGTTTGGCCACCGTGTGCTGGGTCCCTACTCCTCGCCGTTGGTGGCCTGGCGGATCTTGCGCGTGGCGGCCGCCTCGAGCTCTTCGCGCTTGCGCTTGGCCGCCGCGACGCCGTCCTGGATCGCCTTGCCGACCGGGTGCTCGGGGTCGGTGACGATTTCACGCGCCTTCTGGGCGGCTTCCTTGGCCCGCTGCACCGGCTCGCTGCCGCTGAGCTCGATCGTCTTGCTCCTCAGGCTGTCTACCTGCGAACGGCCAGGGCCGGATGCGATGTACGCGCCCGCGGCAAGGCCGATGAGGCCGCCAAGGATGAACCAGCCGAAACCGCCGCCGCCGCCGTCTCTCTCATCTGCCATGTCTAACCTCCCAAAACCGAACGGAAAAGGCTCTGACCCGCCACCTTCACTCCATGCGCCGCAGCGCCGATGCCTCGACCCAGGGCTGCAGCCCCGCGGCCGCCGGTGCGCAGCCCGACATTGACCCCAGCCGTGATGTCGTTGACGTTTCCGATCGTCTGGCGTACCTCGGGCAGGGTTTCCTTCATTTCCTCATTAGTGGTGTCCAACAGCTCCTCCACGGCGCCGAGGGTTCCGCGCAATCTGAACAGGACCGCGGCCAGGGCCAGCGCCACGACGAGGGCGGCGACCCCAAAAGCGATCCACATGAAGCTCTGACCGCTCATCGGTTCAATACCCTTCGGCCCCAGGCTGCAAACACCAAGAGCAATCTTAGTTGGGCGGTGCCGGGTTGCTCGTGCCAGGCTCTTTTGGCTCCCGGCCGGGGCGAGGCACGAATCGCGCCAGCGGCTGCAGGAAGAGCGCGAAGATCACTCCCGGGACCAGGTTGGCCTGGCCCAGGCGCACCGCCGGCAGCCCAAGGTAATCCCACAGCTGGCCCAACCCGAATCCCACCGCGGTCATCAGGAGGATCGGGACATACGAACGGCGACGAAATGGCACGAACGCGAAGATCAGCTGCGAGGTGATGAGCACCGCGAGGACCACGACGACGAGCCCGGGCGGGATCAGACTCAACGCTCACCCGACACGAAGGTGAAAAGTGCTCCCTCCGGACCACGGGGGTGGGTTGTCCTGAGCGAGCTCAGGTGGGTCCCCTGCCTTGGCTCTCCAAGTCCCGTATCCGGGGTCCCCGCGAAATCGAGGATCTCGTGGGGCTTTCCAGCGGGCATTTGGTCGGCTTTCCGGACTCCGGGGTCCCTAATGCTGTCTAGTTGGGCAACGCGCACATCGCCCGCAGCCCTTCGGGAGCCAGCCAATATTACGAGCCGGCTTTCTTGGGAGGGATCACCTGGATGTGCAGCTCCTCGAGCTGCGCCGCATCCACCGGGCTGGGGGCGCCCAACATCAGGTCCTGGTGACTCTGAGTCTTTGGGAAAGGAACGACGTCGCGGATGTTGTCAGTGCCCATGAGCACCATCATCAAGCGGTCGATCCCGGGAGCGATGCCGCCATGCGGTGGCACCCCGTAGCCGAATGCCTCCAGCAGGTGGCCGAACCGCGAGCGGATGGTCGCCTTGTCAAGCCCGAGGATCTCAAACACGCGCTCCTGCAACACGGGGTCGTGGATCCTGATGCTTCCGCTTGCCAGCTCGACTCCGTTGACCACGCTGTCATAGGCGCGCGCGCGCACGTCCAGCGGGCGGTCGTTGATGATCTCGAGATCTTCGGGCCACGGGGACGTAAACGGATGATGGCCGTAGGTGAGCTTGCCCTGGTCGTCCTCTTCGAATAGGTACATCGGGTAGACCCACAGCGGTCGCCATTCGCCCTGTCTGACCAGGTTCCGCCGCCGCGCGATCTCTCGCCTGAGCAACCCCATCACCGTCTCCGCTTTGCGACGGCGGTCGGCGACGAGAAGCACCACATCCTCTTCGCCTGCTCCCGCTGCGGTCATCACCGCCGCGCGTTCACCTTCGCTCATGTGCCTATCCAGCGGGCCTGGAATCCACGCGAGCCCTTTTGCGCCGGCGCTCCTGGCCACCTGCGCAAGCTCGTCCAGCTCACGCCGGCTGGCAGAGCGACCTCCGGGAAAGCAGATGGCGCGCACCACACCGCCCTGCTCGATCGCTCCCCGCAAAACCGAGGCGCCTGTCTCGCGCAGGACGTCCGTCACGTCCGAGATTTCGAGCTCATAACGCAGGTCCGGCTTGTCAGTGCCGTAACGCAGCAGAGATTCCTGCATGTCGATCCTCGGAAACGGAGTGACAAGGTCAACTCCGAGGAGCTCTTTCCAGACGCGAGCCCAGAGCCCTTCGATCAGGGTGAAAACGTCCTCCTCAGAGCAGAAGGACATCTCCACGTCGAGCTGTGTGATCTCGACCACGCGGTCGGCGCGAAGGTCCTCGTCTCGAAGGCAGCGCGCGATCTGGTAGTAGCGTCCCAGGCCCGCCACCATGAGCAACTGCTTGAGCTGCTGTGGCGACTGCGGCAGGGCGAAGAACTCGCCGGGATGGAGGCGGGATGGGACGATGAAATCTCGCGCCCCTTCGGGGGTGCCTTTCAGCAGTAACGGCGTCTCGACCTCTACAAACTCGTGCTGGTCCATGTAGGAGTGGATGATCTTCGTCAGCTTGTGCCGTGTGACGAGCATGTTCTGCATGCGTGGCCGGCGCAGGTCGAGATATCGGTACTTCAGGCGCAACGCCTCGTCTGCGTCGAGGTCATCCTCGATGACGAATGGTGTCGTCTTCGCGACAGAGATCACCTCGAGCTCTGATGCGGCGACCTCGACCTCGCCCGTCGGCATGCGCGGGTTCTCGGAGCCTTGCGGACGCCGGCCGACCGTCCCTTTGACGCGCACGACGTACTCGGAACGCAGCTCCGACGCCAGAGCATGAGCCTGCGGGGCTTTGGCCGGGTTGAAGACGACCTGCACCGCGCCCCAGCGATCGCGCAGGTCGATGAAGATGAGTCCGCCATGGTCGCGCCGCCGCGCGACCCAGCCGTACAGCTCCAGCTCGGCGCCCTGGTCATCAAGGCGGAGCGAACCACAATGCCGGGCGCTGAACCCGCTCACACCAGCCGTCCGGGCAGGTCCGCCCACTCCACCTGAGCCTGCTCACCGCTGGCCATCTCCTTCAGCTGAGCCATGCGGCCCGCCGCATCCTCCGCGGACAGGATGACGACCCATCGCGCCCCGAGCCGGTTGGCGCCCCGCAGCTTGGCGCGCAGGCTCTTCGCCTCGTAATCGACCGCGACCGAGCGCACCGTGCGGCAGATGCGTGCGACCTCTGCGGCCGCCAGGTCCAGGTCGCCGTCGGCCAACACGACGACTTCGGCGGCCGGGCTCGCGACCACCTCCTCCCCGCTCGCCGCCATCAGCTCGGTGACGCGGTCGAGACCGGCGGCGAACCCGACCCCGGGGGTCGACGGGCGACCCATCGCAGCGGCGAGACCGTCATACCGGCCGCCCGACGCGAGGGCATCCTGCTGGCCGGCCGCCGCCGCCGGGTAGAACTCGAAAACGGTCCGCGTGTAGTAGTCGAGCCCGCGGACCAGGTGCGGGTTGAGCTGGTACTCGACCGAGGCGCCGTCCAGGAGGCGAAGCACGGCCGCCCAGTGCTGCGAGCACTCGTCACAGAGGTGGTCGGTGACCTTGGGCGCATCCGCCTTGAACGGCTGGCAGATGTCCACCTTGCAGTCGAGCAGGCGCAGCGGGTTGCGCTCCAGCCGGAGCTGGCAGTCGCCGTGCAGCTTTGACTTCAGCGGCCGGTAGTAATCCTTCAACAGCTCGAGATACGCGGGCCGGCACTTGGAGTCGCCGATCGTGTTGATCTCCACGCGCAGCTCGCGAAGCCCAACCTCGACCAGCCAGTCGTTGGCAAGCTCGATCACCTCCGCGTCGAGCGCAGGCTGGGAGCTGCCGATCGCTTCGATGTCCAGCTGATAGAACTGGCGGTATCGCCCCTTCTGCGGGCGGTCATAGCGGAACATCGGTCCGATCAGGTACAGGCGAGACGGCGGCGGCGCCTGGTTGAGACCACCTTCGAAGTAGGCACGCACGACGCCCGCCGTGGCCTCGGGCCGCAGGGCCAGGTTGCGACCTCCCCGGTCGTCGAAGCGGTACAGCTCTTTGGCGACGGCGTCGGTGTCCTCGCCGACGCGCTCGATGAGCTCTGCCGACTCGATGATGGGCGTGAGGATCTCCTCGTAGCCGTAGCGCCGTGCGACATCGACGGCCGCCCTCTCCGCGGCGCGCCACAACGGCCGCTCGCCCGGGAGGATGTCGCGCATGCCGCGGACTGAGTTGATCGGCTCTGAGCGAGGCATTGGAGTGTTCGATTGTAAGAAGCGTGGGTTTTCTCCATCCGGACAGCCCATCGAGTTTGCCGCGCCGCTTCAGGCATATGCGGCGATAAGGGTTAATATCTGGCGCCGGTGACCACCGCCCTGATCCAGCTCATCTCACTGGTCCTTGCCGCGCTGGCGTTGATCACCGGCGCCTACCTGTTGATCATCGGGAAGCGGCCCTGGCGGGGAGGCGACAACCAGGAGGTCGCGCCGCGGGTGCGCCTCCTCGGTTTGAGCTACATCCTCGTCTTCGGCGCCGCCATGGTTCAGATCATCGTGCAGCCGAACGGCGTCGCGGCCGAAGGCTTGGGCGGCCTGATGGTGCTGGGCGGGATGCTCGTGATCGTGGTCGTCTTCCTCGAGGCACGGGCATCACGTCGCTCGACCCACGAGGCGACGGTCGATTACAGGCTCCGCCACTAGGACCACGTCCTCTTAGAGCGCCTGCGGCTCCCGGTTGGTGCGATAGCCCGCGGCCGCCCTCAGCGCCTCGACCAGGTCGGCGAGGTGGACGGGCTTGCTCATGTAGTCGTCGTACCCGGCTTTGATGCATCGCTCCTGGTCGCCCGGGCCGGCGAGGGCCGTGAGGGCGATCAGCCGCGGCCGGTTGCCGCGCGGCCAGCGCCGGCAGATCGCTTCCGCGGCCGCCAGGCCGTCCATCTCGGGCATCAACACGTCCATGAGGACCGCGTCGTATGGCTGCTGCGCGACGGCGGCCACCGCCTCGCGGCCGTTGGACACGACATCTGCGCTGTGGCCGAGCTTGGTCACGAGCCGGCGCAAGAGGTTCTGGTTCAAGGCGTTGTCGTCCGCGATCAGCACGCTGAGGCCTCCCGGCGTGCCGTCTTGCGCCACGTGGGGGGAAGGCTCACCGTGCGCTCCGACCTGGATCATCACGTCATGGAGGGTGCGCGGCACGACCGGCTTGGTGAGGGTCGCCTGGATCACCCCGTTGTCCGCAGCCTCTGCTTCCTGGGGACCCGGCGACGCGACCGAGATGAGGACGATCGGAAGCTGGTCGGGCCGGCGCAGCTCACGGAGCTCGGTCGAAAGCGCCAACCCGTCGATCACCGGCGGCCTGTGCTCGACCAGCGCGATGTCGAAGGGCCGGCCCTCCTTGACGATGCCCAGCGCTTCATCCGGGGTCGCGGGCGTGGCGTTGGCGCCCCACTGCTCCGCCTGGAGGGCGAGCACCCTCTTGTCTACGACGTCAGCCGACACCACCAAAACACGCATCCCGTCAAGGGTCAGCTGGCCGGTCGCGACCGACCCCGGGAGAGCCTGTGCCAGGATCGTGAAATCGAATGCGGTTCCGGCGTCCGGGCCGGCTTCGACCCCGCCCTGCTCTACGCGCAGGTCGCCGTCCATCATCGCGACGAGCTGTTTGGTGGTGCTCAGGCTCAGCACCGAGAGCCTGTCGCCGGGCTCCATGTGCTCGTGCGGGGCCGGGGCGCCGTCAAGACCGCCGCGCAGGATCCTGGCCGGCACACCACGGCCCGTGTCGCGGACCGTGAAGTGCAGGGCGACCAGCCCGCCCCGGTCCTCACTGCTCAGCTCGATGCCCACGCCGCCACGAAAAGTGCGATCGACAGCGCCGTGCAGCAGCGTGAGCAGGATCTGCTCCAGCCGCCTGGAGTCGCCGACCACGATGCTCGGGGCGTCGGGCTGGGCACCGAACGATAGATCGAGGCCCTTCACGCCGGCGTCGTCCGCGACCATCGCAAGGCACATCTCGACGCACGACCTCAGGTCGAACGGGTGCAGCGCGAGCTCGAGCTCGCCCCCCTGCATGATCGCCGCGTCGAGGACGTCGTCGATCAGCCTGGCCACCTGCTCGGCCCCGATCTCGACGATCGACGCGAGCTCACGTTCCTCCCCGGATTCCGCGCCGCTCGAGAGCAGACCGGCAGCCCCCAGGACAGCGTTGAGCTGATTGCGGAGCTGGTGGCCGATGTCCGCCATCAGCTCCGAGTCGATGACCACGCGCCCACCCGTGCCATTGATGCCCGAGTCAGGCACGATGTGCTTGTCCGGCTTCTCGTCGACATCTCGGAATTTACCCATCAGTAAAGCTGCTCCGCGGGTGGCTGCTCAGTGGGCGCAAACAACGATTCAGGCAGCAGGACCCCGTTCGATCGGAAATGCTCGTCGAAGTTCGACCGCGATCCGGTGGCGGTGTGATACCCGACCGCGCGGCCGTCCGGCGTGACGCCGACCTGTCGGAACGCAAACACCTCCTGCAGCACCAGCTCGCCTTCGACGATGCCGAGCACCTCGGCGACGCTCGTCACCTTCCTACTGCCCCCACGGGTCCGTTCCGTCTGGACGATGACGTTGATGGCGGATGCAATCTGGCTGCGAATGGCTCGAGAAGGCAGCTCTGTGCCCGCCAGCAGCACGAGGGTCTCCAGGCGATTCAGCGCGTCGCGCGGGTTGTTGGCGTGAAGAGTGCTCATCGACCCGTCGTGCCCTGTGTTCATCGCTTGCAGCATGTCCAGAGCCTCGCCGCCGCGACACTCGCCCACGATGATACGGTCGGGTCTCATGCGCAGGGAGTTGCGCACGAGATCGCGGATCGAGATGAGGCCGCGGCCTTCCACGTTCGCCGGCTTGGACTCCAGGCTGACGACGTGCACCTGTCGAAGGCGAAGCTCGGCCGCGTCTTCGCACGTGACGATCCGCTCGGTGGCGGGTATGAACCCGGACAGGACGTTCAGCAGCGTCGTCTTGCCGGACCCGGTGCCACCCGACACGATGATGTTCAGGCGGGTCTTCACGGCCGCATCGAGGTACTCGATGATGGCTTCACTCGACCCACCGCTGCTGACGATCTTTTCAGGCGTCAGCACCTCGCGACCGAACTTGCGGATGGTCAGGCAGGGTCCATAGATCGCCACCGGTGGGATGACCACGTTGACGCGAGATCCATCTTTCAAACGCGCGTCACACATCGGTTCCGATTCGTCAACGCGACGCCCGATAGTCGAGACGATGCGGTCGATCACGCGGCGAAGGCTGTCCTCGTCGGCGAATGCGAGGGTGGTCAACTCGATTCGCCCCGCCCGTTCGACGAAGATCTGCTCGGGCCGGTTGACCATGATCTCCGTGACCCCTGGGTCTCGGAGCAGCGACTCGAGTGGGCCGAGCCCGATGACGTCGTCGAAAAGGATCTCGACGAGCCTCTCGCGGTCGGCCGCAGTGATCAGGACGGCAGGAGGTTTGTTGCGGAAGTGGTCCTCAGTGAGCTGCGTGAGCAGGCGCCTGATGCCGGCCCGGTTGTTGATGTCGATGGCGCCGGCGTGGCGGGCCAGCAGCAGCGCGTGGATCTCGGTCTTGGCCGCGGACAGGGCCGGGCTCAGCTGCCCTCCCTGGTCCGAGCGGCCCGGCGCCTCGGCGGTCGCCACGACCGCGGCGGACGCGACCGGTTCGCGCGGGATTGTTCTCCGCTCGACCGGGGCCACGGTGGCAGGGCTGTTGTCGTCGGCCGACTGGGGCGGCACGGGACCGGCCGGCGCCGGAGCGGACGCCTGCTGGTACCGGCGGTCAAACCGCTCCGAGAGCTTCACCGCTTCTTCCGCAGGGCTGTCTTCAGAAGGCGTCTATGGGCGCGGCTCGCGACTCCTCTGACCTCAGGGTCCGGGTCGGCGCTCGCCACCTGGCTCAAGCTGTCGGTGGCCGAAGCGTCGCCGATCGTCGCCAACGCCTTGCAGGCGGCGAGCCGCACCGGCTTGGGCCAGCGGCGGTCATGAGCGATGCCGAGCAAGGGCGGCACCCTCAGGGTGTCCTTCCGCAGCCCGCACGCCAGGACGGTCGCCACCGCCGCCTTCTCGGAAGGCGGCTGCCTCATCAAGGCCTCGATGTCGATATCGGAGGCCGCCTGCGAGAGAGTGATCGCGAGGCGGTGCAGTGGCAAGCGGTCGGCCATCGCCATCAGGATCTCAACCGCCCGCCGCCCGCCTAGCTGGCCGAGGGCGCGGGTGGCCGTCCGCCGCACCAGCGGGTCAGGATCTCCCATGAGGTCGCCGATCCACGGCACCGACTCGGTGAGACGCATCGCGCCGCAGAGCCGGCAGGCGGCCGACCTAACCGCCGGGTCGGCGCTCGCGAGCGAGTCGAAGATCTTGTCCGCCAGGCCTGAATGCCGAAATGCCTCGGTGACCCGCCAGTGGGCCGACAGCCCGCTGCCGGGCCTGGCCAGCGCGGCCGAGATGACCCGGGCCACCTGGGCGGACTCACCCAGGAGGTCGGCGGCGCTGATGTTGGCGATCACCGCCGGCTCGCCGGCAAGCGCTCCATTAAGCACGCGGTCAATGCGCTCGGCAAGCTTCGAGCGGCCAGCAGGGACACGCTCCGCAGTCTGAGGCGTGGGCCTCGTATTTGAGCCATTACTGCGATGCGGGGGGTCGATCTGGGGGGACGTTGGTACATTATCGACGTTTTGAGTGCCCGTGAGGTTCGCGAAACCTTACCTCGGGCGCGGGAGGAAGATCCACTTCACGTGGCTGGCAGCATTGGACCTGGCGCCGCCGACACCCCCTCCGCCCTGCAGGGCAGAGTGCGGATCCTGGAAATGTCCTCGGTGTTCTCAGAGTTGGGGGACGGCCCGCTCCGAGCCATCGCACGCCGGATGAGGTCGCTCGGCCTCAAGGCCCGCGACACCCTCCGCCTGGGCGGCGCAGGCGGGGACGTCGTCGTCTTCCTGGCTTCCGGCCAGATCGAAGAGTCGATCACCGACGGTACTGGCAAGCTGCTGCTGACCCGCCGCCCGGCACCGGGCGACCTGGTGATCCTGCCCGCCCCGCGCACGGGCGACCGCTACGTCACGAGCATCTTCGGCCTCACCGACGCGGTGTTGCTAACGCTGGACCGGGACGGCCTCTTGGCGGGACTCGGCACCGAGGTCGAGACCGTGGCTGTGACGCTCGAAAAGCTGTGGGAGCAAGAGCTGTCCGCCGCGCGGGCTGCGGAAATGCAGGTCAAGTCGCGATCCGTCGCGCCGATCGTCGCCTTCTTCTCCGCCAAGGGCGGCTCGGGGACCACAACCCTGGCCATCAACGCGACGGCGGTCCTGGCCAAAAAGTTCCCGCACCAGGTCCTCCTGGTCGACCTGGCGGCCCCGTTCGGCCATGCGGCGCTGTTCGCCGACCTGATCGCCACAGGTTCGATCGCCAGCGCCTCTCGGGCCGCGCCGGCCGACTTCGAGTCCGTCCTCAGAGGCAACATAGTCAACCACCGTTCGGGGATGGGCGTCCTCCCTGGGACGCTGCGGCCGGAGGAGGTCGACAGCGTCACCGGCGACCTGACCGGGCGGGTCCTCGATGTCGTGGTCGAATGGCAGAAGCTCGTCGTCGCCGACCTCGGGACGTCGCTTGGAGAAGCTGCCCTTGCGGTCATCGAGCGGGCGGAATGCCTGGTCGTGGTCACGCCTCCTGAGATTGCGGCGATGACCGATGTGCGCCGCGCGCTTGCCGTGTTCCGCGACATCATGAACGTGCCCGACAACAGGATCGTGCTGGTGCTCAACCAGCGGGCACCCCATCCCCCGCTCGATCGCGCCGCGGTCGAGTCGATCCTCGGTCGCAAGATGTCCGTGGTCGTCGGTTTCGACGACTCCAGGCCGGAGGACTCTACTCTGGCCGGCGGGCTGGTCCTTTTGCGCGACCCTTCGTCGCTGGTCTCACGCGGAGCGACAGAACTCGCTCGCGTGATCCTGGCGAGCCTGAAGCTTGATGGATGACGCCCGGCGCAAACGGCGCGGTCAGGCCCTGGTCGAGTTCGCGATCGCTCTGCCCGTGCTCATGTTCCTCGCCGCCGGCACCATGGAGATGGGCCGGGGTTATTCGTTTGCCATCGCCACCTCGAATGCGGCCAGAGACGGCGCCAGGTTTCTAGCCGGCAAGACCGCGGCCACGAACGGCGCCGGGACGGGGGGCATGTGCAGCCTGGTCACCGCAGACCTGGCGGCCGTGACTACCAACGTCATCTGCCCGACGGTCGTGACGACCAAGCCCGCTGCTGGTTCGGTCACTCCGGCACCGGGCCAGGTGATCGTCGTCGTCTGGTGCGGCAATCCAAGCGACTGCACGGGCACTGCCACCGTGTTCTCGCAGAAAGAGGTCGACGTGTATGTGTACTACGGCTTCAGCGATTTGAATTTACTGGGAGGCGGAATCACCATCTCTGGGGCAAGCCGCGCCACGACGTCCTGGTGAGATCTCAACGCCACGGCCGGTCCGCCGGCCAGGCGATGGTCGAGTTCGCCCTCGTGGCGCCGATCGTCCTGCTCCTGATCGGCGCCACCATCGACATCGGGCGCGGCCTGCTCCTCTACACCCTCCTGCAGGGCGCGTCGCGCGACACAGCGCGCCAGGCCACTCTCGCCTACTACAACGGCTCGAACTCGCTGCCGCCCGACTGCACAGCCCTGGCGACGCCGTGCTCGTTGAGCTCCATCGTCAACGGGACCGGCGCCCTGAGGTCGCTGGGAGCTTCGGTGATCTACCTCGACTCGTCTGACATCAACACGCCGCCCACCTATGGAAGTTATGTTGCCAATGGCGACACCACCCAGCCCGGGTCCATCACGTTGTCCCCGGGAGACGCCAGCAACACCGTCTACGTCTTCATCTACGAGCTCGATTCCAGCGCCAGCCCCGTGACACGTTGGGGCTGCTCCGCATGCGCCACGGTGCGCACCACCGGACACCAGCGGGTGGTCGTCGACCTCAAGCTCAAATGGCAGCCGGTGCTGGCTCGGTTCCTCGGCATACCGGCGACCGTGACATTCGACTCTCAGACAGTCGACCGGCTGGAGTTCTGATGCGCGGTCGAGCCCAATCCGGCCAGGTCATCGTGCTGGTGGCCTTCGCGCTGCTCGCGCTCATCGGGTCTGCCGCCCTCGTGCTGTTGGCAGGCTCGGTCGAATGGCAGAAGAACCAGCTTCAACAGCTCGCCGACCAGGCTGCGCTCGACTCAGCCATGAGGATCGGCATCGGCTGCAACGCCGCGAGCGCCAAGGTGGTCATCACGGAGGCCGACACCTTTGTCAGTTCGCAGCGCTCCGGCGCGACTGGTGTGCTCATAAGCGGAAGCGGCTGCGCCACCTCGTACACGGGGACCGACACTTTCGCGGGCGGGCTGAGCGAGACGATCCACTATCCGTATCGCGCCCACCAGCAACAGGTCGAGGTCATCCTCACGCTGACCCTACCGATCTCATTCGGCACCGAGCTGGGTCAGACGAGCACCAGCGTGGTGCGGCGGGCCGTCGGACAGCAGCTGGCGGGCTCCACCACCGCCCTTTCCGCGACGTCAGTGTCCTGCACCGGCGGCCAGGTCAACATCGCCGGCTCGGTGATGGCGCAGAACACCATCGCCCTGAGCGGAGGCTGCGCCCTGTATGCGCACACTCGATACGACGCAACGTCGGGCACCTACTCGGACCTCGCAGACGTGTCCGTTTACACAGGCGGCCAGAGCTGGACCGCGGCGGGGGGCTCGTGCGTCGCTGGCGCCAACTCCGGCAGCTCCAACGCCATCTGCGCCGACGGTTCCGAGGTCTCCGGACACGTCCCCGTCGCCTGCGGGACGAGCGGGACCAACGCATTTCTATCTGCAGGCGACGCGGCCGTCAACCCCAACCGTTGCGCCGCGGGGGTTGCCCCGCAACCGGTGGCGCCCGTGTCATCGGCGCAACCACCGGAACCGGACACCGACGCGGCCGCGATCGCCACCCTTCAGAACAGCTCCGGCGGACTGCTCGGTGCGCCCTGCACCCCGGCCGGCTCGTATACAACGCCGCTCAAAATCGGCGCCTCGACCGTAGCGACGGGCCTTGGACCGGCGCCCCAAAAGGATGCCAGTGGCTTCTACCACTTCGAGCCGAGCTGCTACAGCTACCTCGACCTGGCGCCACTGGCCAGCGGAGGGATCGCGAAGCTGAAGCAAGGCCCTGAGGTGGGGCCGGTGAAGAGAGTCCTGACTTTGACCGTGCCCGGGGGCAGCACCGCCGGCACCCTCCTGGTGGCGGTCCTGCGGTCTGAGAGCAGCGCGGCACAGAAGGCGTTCGTGCCGCCGAACGCGAGCTGGCAGCTGGCCGGCGACGTGATCCAGCTCGGCGGGTCGCATACGGCAATCTGGTACTTGCAGGGCAACCCAGGAGGCCTGAACAACCTCGACTTCGGCGTCGACCCGGCTTCGGTCGACGCCGTGGGTCAGCTGACCGAGTGGTCGGGGGTGGCCACCACGTCCGCGCTCGACCAGGCTGGAACCCTTGCCGTCGGAACGAACCAGGCCACGGTGAACCTTTCCACCACCGGTGCAACGACCACCGCCAATGAGCTGGTGATCACCGACGTCGGACCGTTCACCCAGCCGCAGACCATCACGCCCGGAGCCGGTTGGAACACCCTCACCAATGACGGTGGCAACGGTTTCAGCTCGGAGTACCGCATCGACCTGCCGGCCGCAGTGGCGAGTGAGACGGTGAAAAGCAGCGTGGCCACGTTGTGGTCGGGGGTGATCGCGACGTTCAAGCCGGCTGGTGTGGTGACCGGCGGGGCTGTGCTCGACCCGGGGTTCTACTACTTCAACGGCTCAGGATTGGCCGGCGGCGGCGGTATCTGCCTCAATGGGGCAACCCTTCTCGCCAAGGACGTGACGCTCGAGTTCGTGAACTCGACCGGCTTGTCGTCGGGCACCTGCGCCGCAGGCGGCGGCGCGGCGTGCGCCGGCGCGTGCGCTTTCGGCTCGACCCCCTGCTCGATCTCTGCCTGCCCGCCGAACGCGCCCCTTGACTCCGCCTCCGGAGGCGGCTACACGTGGTTTGCGGCCCCGTGCTCGCTCGCGCCGACCGGCGACAGCAGCTGCGCAGCGACCTCGTGGTGCCCGACAGAAGACCGCGCGTGCTGGAACACGCTCATCTGGCAGGCCCCGGGCGGCACCGGCCAGATCGCCATCAAGGGATCGTCGGTGACTCACTGGCTGCTCGGCTCGGTCTTCTGGGCGGGCGCCTGCACCGACTCGGTCAACGGAGCCTCGACGATCCAGGGCACCGTGCAGTGCGGAACCCTTTCGATCTCGGCCGGCGCCGGCGCCGGCACCGCCATCGGCGGCGACTACGGCGTCAATACGGCCCTGTTGGAGGCCGTTCTTGTCGAATGAGTTGATTCCGGGGGCGCATCGTGGCAGGCTTGCGGCCTATTCATGTCGATAACCAGCCCTTCCGCGGGGCGGCCGAGGCGCGGGCGTCTCTACATCGTGGTCGGCGCGGTGCTCGCTGTGATCGCCTTCGGAACCGCCGCCCTGCTCGCGAGCCTGCCCCTGATCCAGGGCAACACCACCGGGACGACGATCGTCGTGGCCAAGAACGCCATCACCGCCAGGACGGTGATCCAGGCGTCTGACCTGGAGCTGAAGAGTTACAGCCCCGAGCCACCCGGGGCCTTCACCTCGATCGTGCAGCTGGCCGGCAAAGGAGCTCGAGTCGACATCCCGGCGGGATATCCCGTGACCGCGAACCTAGTGGCCCCTTCCGGTGACCTCCTGAGCAACAGCGACGTGGCTTTCCTCCCAATCCCATCCGGCTACGTGGCCGTCACGGTGCCGGCCGGTGAGCAGCTCGGCGTGGGCGGTTACGTACAGGTCGGCGACCGAATCGCGATGCTCGCCACGATCAACACCGGCGTTTTCGGCGCCAGCCCCGGCGTTCCGGCCGTGCGCACGGTATTTCGCGACCTGGACGTGATCAGGGTCGGACCGGCCACAGCAGGGAGCGCAGCGGCGGCTGCCGTGACGAGCAGCCTGACTCTGCTCATGACGAGCTGCGATTCCGAGTTCCTGTTCTGGCTCCTGAACAACTCGACGATGAAATACACCCTCGAGTCGTTCCACGACTACGCCGCCACGCCGTCTCAACCGGACCCTTCATGCCCCAAGCTAACGTCGGCGGCCGGAGTCGGCCCCAAGGAAGTGGACGCGCGCTGGCACTTCACCACCCCCTGAGCGTCTCGAGGCGCTGATGCCGCCCATCGTCTTCTTGATCGCGATCGCCGCCGCGTTGGGCGTGGGCCTGGTCGTGTACGGCGTGGTCACCCCGCAGCGAGTCGCTGACGAGGTTGGGCCGAACAGCACGATCACTTATCGCTCACTAGCCGACATCCGCGAGCAGCTTCGGCGCCGATTCGAGCCTTCCGGCGCCCCCGTGTGGATCGCAGGCGGCGAGAGGAGCAGCTCCTTGGCACGAGACCTTGCGAGCGCAGACCTCGACCTGCGCCCATACGAGTTCAGGATCCTTCAAGCCGCCAGCGCCGCCGTCCTCGCGGTAGTCGGTCTTCTGAGGTTCGGCGTCGGCCTTCCGTTCGTCGTCATGGCCGTCATCGGTTATGTCGCGCCGGCCCTTTACCTTCACAACCGTCGCGGGCATCGCCTGCAGCTCTTCGATGCCGGCCTGCCCCGAGCGATGGAGCTGATCGCCAACTCGATGAAAGCCGGGCAATCGGTCACCCAGGCGCTCAGCTCCGTGACCGACAACGCAGGCCCTCCCGTTTCTGATGAGTTCGGCCTCGCGCGGCGGGAGGTCGAGCTTGGCGCATCGATCGAAAGCGCGCTCAACAACATGGTCAAGCGAATCGGCAGCGACGACCTGCGACTGATGGTCATGGTGATCACGATCCAGCACTCGTTCGGAGGCGACCTGCCGGCCGTTCTGATCACCCTGGCGGACACCATGCGGCAGCGGGCCGAGATGCGCGCCGAGGTCCTGGCGGCAACCGCGCAATCACGCGCTTCCGCGCTCATCGTGACCCTGCTGCCCATCGCCGCCGCCGCGTTCCTTTACCTCGTGGCTCCCAACTACTTCCGGCCGATGTTCACCAGCCCGCTGGGCTGGGCGCTTCTTGCGCTCGCAGCCGTCCTGCTCGTCATCGGCAACTTCTTGATCCGGCGCCTGACGGCGATCGCATGAGCGTCCTTCCGATCGTCCTGGGGGTGGTGGCCGCGTTCGGCGTATATCTGCTCGCCGTCGGCATCGTGGCGTCAAGGGCAAGCGACGCCGCAACGCTCGCCCGCGAGCGCCTGGCCAGGCAGGAAATAGGGCTCGGCCAGAGTGCCGTCGCCCTCAAGTTGGAGAGGCCTCTGACCGAGCGCCTAACCGCCCCGCTCCGCCGCTGGCTGGAGCGCCAGGTCACCCGTTTCACACCCACCGCACAGGCGGAACACTTCCGCCGCCAGCTCGACTTCGTGGGCAACCCGCTCGGACTCGACCCGGCGGGCGTCCAGACTTTGAGGATCGCATCCGCCGCCGCGCTCGGCGCCGCCGGTACCGGTGTCGGGGTGCTCATCGGCGCGCCTGTGGCGATCGGCTTGGCCCTGGTGATCGGGGTGGCGCTCGGGTTCTACCTCCCCGTGTTGTGGCTTGACCAGCTCGTGAAAGACCGGCGGGCCGAGCTCCTCGCCAACCTTCCGAACGCCCTCGACGTGGTCGCCATCAGCATGGAGGCGGGGCTCGGTCTGGACCGCGCCCTGGAGCAGCTGGTGCGCCACCAGGAGGGACCGCTCACCCTCCTGGTCGCCCGCGCACTTCACGAGATCGAGCTCGGGCGCCCCCGCGCCGAGGCGCTGCAGGAGATGGCCGAACTGACTGGCATCGACGACTTCACCTCGCTGATCAAGGGCATCCTTCATGCCGAGCGCACCGGCGTGCCGATCGCGCGGACCATCACGGCGCATTCGGCGCAGATGCGCGTCAAGCGGCGGCTGAAGATCAGGACGGATGCGTCGCAAGCCTCGTTGAAGATCCTCCTGCCGACGGTCGGCTGCGTCTTCCCCACGCTGTGGCTGGTCCTTCTCGGCCCGGCCCTCATCGTCGTCCTGACGATCGGCCACTGCTGACGCCGACCTAGGCCAGAAAGGGGTTCGTCCGCCGCTCGCGTCCGATGGTGGTCGCCGGTCCATGGCCGCTATAGACGAGAAGGTCGTCAGGCAGCGACAGCAGCCGGGTGCGGATTCCCTCGAGCAGCGCCGCCCCGTCCGAATTGGCGAAGTCCGAGCGCCCCACCGACCCCGCGAACAGCGCGTCGCCGGTGAACAGACAGTCTCCAATCTTCAAGGTCACTCCACCCGGGCTGTGGCCGGGAGTGTGCAGCACCTCGAACGCGAGTGAGCCGGCGCGGAAAGTCTCGCCGTCGACCAGGCTGACTACGTTGTCTACCTTGGTCGCGATCGGCCCGAACTCCCGGCGCAGCGGTTTGCCTTCGGCCAGCACGGCTCGCTCCGCATCGTGGACCGCGACCGGCACCGGACCGAACGCCTCGCGCAGCTCGTGCAGCCCGGCGATGTGGTCGAGGTCGGTATGGGTGAGCAGGATCGCCTTCACATTCGCGTGGCGCCGGCGTACCAGCTCAACCATCAGGTCCGGTTCCAGGTTGGCGTCGATCACCACCGCGTCATTGGTCGCGTCGTCCTCGACGAGATATGAGTTGGTCCCGAACCGCCCGTCGGCCGTGAGCTCTACGTGCAGCGTCACGATGCTTCGCGGGCCACGGTGTGCACGTCTCGGACTCCTTCTAGCTTCTCCATCAGCCGTGAGAGTTGAGCCAACGAATCGATCTCGACCGTGGCCGACACCACAGCGGTCTTGTCGTCGTAGACGTGAACCTCGAGCGCCGACATGTTGACTCGATTCTCGGCCACGACCGTCGCGATGTCGCGCAGCAGCCCCTGGCGGTCCCAGGCTTCGATCTTGATCGCGACGGGGTAAAGGTGCGTCGCTTCCGCATCCCAGTCGACCGGCACGACGCGCGCGGCGTCCTGCGCGTTGACCGCGTTGATGCAGTCAGCCCGGTGCACGGTCACGCCCTTGCCGCGCGTCGTGTAGCCGACTATCGCGTCGCCCGGCACCGGCTGGCAGCAGGGCGCGATCTTCGTCAGGACACCCTTCTCTCCATGCACCAGGACGCGCGGCGTCGGATGGACGTTGGGAACGAGGGGAATCGCCCGCAGGTCGCCCCCCGGCGCATCGAGGCTCGGGGCCATGCGCATCACGACTGCGTGCGGCGACAGGTCACCGTAACCGATGGCCGCCAGGAAGTCGTCTGTCGTGTTCAGCTTGTGCATCGTCGCGATCTCGAGAAGCTTTGATTCGGGCAGGTCGGCCAGGTTCACCCGGTGCATGCGGTGCAGCTCCTTGTCGAGCAGGTCTCGTCCCTTGGCCACGTTCTCTTCGCGCCGCTGGCCTTTGAACCACTTGCGGATGCGCTCCTTGGCCGACGCGCTCTTGACGAAGTTGAGCCAGTCGCGGCTCGGGCCATGCGGCCCCTTCGAAGTAAGAATCTCGACGATCTCGCCGTTCTGGAGCGCGTAGTCGAGCGGGACCATGCGTCCGTTGACCTTGGCGCCGATGCAGTGGTGGCCGACCTCCGTGTGGATGCGATAGGCGAAATCCACAGGGGTCGAGTCCGCCGGCAGATTGAGGACGTCGCCCTTGGGCGTAAATACGTACACCTCGTCCTGGAACAGGTCGACCTTGACGGTGTCGAGGAATGACTCGGCGTCCCCCACCTCGTTCTGCCATTCGAGGAGGCTGCGCAGCCAGGAGAGCTTCTGGTCGAAGCTCGAATCCTTGCCCCCTTTCTCCTTGTAGGTCCAGTGGGCGGCAACCCCGAACTCGGCCACGCGGTGCATCTCATGCGTGCGGATCTGGATCTCGATCGGCTCACCCGTATGTGTGATGACAGTCGTGTGCAGCGACTGGTATCCGTTGGATTTCGGCATCGCGATGTAGTCCTTGAACCTGCCCGGCATCGGCTTCCACAGCGAGTGAACGACGCCCAGCACCCCGTAGCAGTCGCGGACCGACTCGACCTGGACGCGGATGGCTGACAGGTCGTAGATCTCGGAGAAGTCTTTGTTCTCCCTGGTCATCTTCTGCCATACGGAGTAGATGTGCTTCGGCCTGCCGGTGATCTCGGCCTTGATCCCGACCTTCTCGAGCTCGCGGGCGAGGATCTCCCGCAGGTCCGAGACCAGGGTTTCGCGCTCGTGCCTCTTGCGGGCGATGCGCTTGGCGACGTCGTCGTAGGCCTCAGGCTCGAGGTTGCGGAAAGCGAGGTCTTCGAGCTCCCACTTGATCTGCCCGATGCCCAGGCGGTGGGCCAGCGGCGCGTAGATGTCGAGCGTTTCGCGTGAGATCTTGCGGCGCTTGACCTCCGGCAGCGGGTCAAGCGTGCGCATGTTGTGGAGGCGGTCCGCGAGCTTGATGAGGACCACCCGCAGGTCCTCCGCCATCGCGACCATCATCTTTCGGATGTTCTCGGCCTGCTGCTGCTGGTCCGATCGCAGCGCGATCCGGCCCAGCTTGGTCACGCCGTCGACGAGCCGGGCGACCTCCGGGCCGAACTCTCGCTGGACTTCCTCGGCAGTGAGGTTCGTGTCCTCGACGGTGTCATGCAGCAGAGCAGCGGCGATCGTCTCGGCGTCGAGCTCGAGGTCAGCGAGGATCGCGGCGACCTCGAGAGGGTGGTTGACATAGTCCTCGCCAGACAGCCGGCGCTGACCGGTGTGCGCCGCCGCGGCGCGTTCATATGCCTTGCTGACCACCTGCTGGCCCTTGGGGTCCAGGTGGTCGGCGATCGTCAGGAGCTCGGATACCGTCAATTTGCTTCCGGCATGAAGTTTAGGCGGCGACCCTCCAACCACTCTTCATAACCAAGTCCCGGGCGGCGAACACGCACCTAGACTTACCCATCGCCTGATGAACTCAGACAGGGCGACTTTCGCGCTCAGAATCGGCTTCTCCGCGGCCGCCGCCGTGCTCATCCTGGTCGGGGCACCGCTGAACGCGGGCGGGCGCGCCGGATGGGTTGCGGTGCTGGCCGCCGCGGCCGGCGTGCTTTCGTTCGCCGCGGGCGTCGCGTACTCGAGGTGGCGATTCGCGCTCCCACCCGCCGCCGCAGCCCTGGTCACAAGCCTGGCGATCGCACAGTTCAACGCGGTGCAGAGCGACCTGCTGATGCAACTCGGAGGCCTTTTGCTCCTCGGGCTGGCGGGAGTCGTCGGTGGAATCGCTTACCGCAGCTTCACCGGGACCCTCAAACGGCACCTCAGCGAGGTGGACGTCCTACGAAGCCAGCTCGAGCAGAAGCACCGCAGGTTCATGGCTGCGACCTCGGACGCCGACGGTCCGGGAGTTCCCGGCGACGTGGGGGCGCTCACCCTCAACATCTCGCGCGAGGTAGGAGCAGACCTCGCCTGCTACTACCTCGTATCGCCCGACGGCCACCACTTCATCCCACAGCCTCCAGGCATCGGCCTGGATCACCTGCATCCCCAGCCTGTGCCGCGCAGGGCGACGGGCACCGGGCCGATCATCGATGCGGTCGAGGCAGGCAGGTCTTTCGTCGCGACGGACCAGGCGGCCCTTCTCGAGCTCGTCAAGTACGCGCCGGATGACCTGCACCTCAAGGGCCTGCTCGCCGTCCCCATGCCGATCGGCGAGCACATCGGCGGCTTCATCCTCCTGGGGAACCGCTCGCGCGCCTTCAGCGACGACGACCGGCGGCTCGCCACCACCTTGACGCTGCGCGCGGGAGCCCTGCTGGCCAGCGCCCACGCGGTCGCCCTCTCACGCCGCGAATCGGCGCGCTATTCGCTGATGAACGAGCTCGTCAAAGAGGCGTCGGGCAAGACGATGAACGAGGTGCTCGAGATGGTGCTCGACAAAGGCAAGGAGGTGATCCGCTACGAGAGCGGGCGCGCGCTGCTGTTCCAGCCCGACGGCACTTACATGGTTCTCGACGCAACGGCCGAGGCGCATCCGGTCGAAGGCCAGCTTTTGAAGGTCCGCGAGGGCGAGACGGTGCTCCGCGCGCTGGTCCAGGAGACGGAGCAAATCTACAGCGGGCAGCGGCCCGAAACGCTCGGTGGCGCGGTGAACGAGGCTCTCACGCCGATCCGCGGCAAGTCCGGGGTCGTCGGAGCCCTGTGCCTGGGGCGCCGCGGCACGTCGAGTTTCAGCCATCGGGACGTGCCCGCCCTGTCCGAACTCGGCTCGATGGCCGGGGTGGCGGTCGAGAACTCGCGCATCCTCCAGGTCGTCACCGGCCAGGCTTCCAAGCTCGACACCGCGCTCGACGCGCTGGAAGAGGTGTCGCAGGCGCTGACCACGATGACGCAGGGTTCCGACGTGCTCAAGCTCAAGACCCTCGAGACCGCCGTCCGGGTCACCATGGGCACTGCCGGCCTGCTCACGCGTACCACCGCCGACAAGCGTCAGAAAGTCTCCAAGTCGCTTGGCTTTCCGGCCGAGGTCGACGCGCTCGAGTTCCAGAACGGCCAGGGCATCGTCGGAGCCGTGATGCTGAGCCGGCGAGCGACCCCGGTGGCGGACGTCAGCGCGAGCTTCGACCTCGGCTCTCCACCGGACCTCGCCGCGTACGGCCTCCAGGCCGCGATCTGCGCGCCGATGCTCGAAGATGGGGAGCTCTGGGGCACCATTTCGGTGTTCGACGTCAAAAAGCGCGAGTGGACCGAAGACGACCAGCGCGTGCTGACGACCCTCGGCAACCAGGGCGTGGTGGCGGTCAGGAACGCAGACCTGTACGCCGACAGCCAGCGCGACAACTGGGAGCTGCGCAACCTCCAGGAGGCCCTCCAGGCAGCCACCTCGACCCTCGACCTGGCCGAGGTGCTCCCGCAGGTGCTGGAAAAGGCGACAACGGCCTCCTTTGCGCAGATCGGAGTCCTGGCCCTGGAGGATTCAGGAAAGCTCATCCTGAGGGCGGCATCCGGTACCGACCACGTCACCGCCGAACGGCTCGCGCTGGGGGTAGGAGGCGAGATCTGCCGCAGCGTGATGGATTCCGGCGAGCCCGTGATGGAGGCGATGCAGCATCCGTCTGGCGCCGACAGCCCGCTGAACCCTACCGCGGTCCTGTGCGTACCGATCAAGCTGGAAAAGAAGCCGATCGGCGTCCTGTTCCTCGCCCACTACCAGGACGGGCATTCGTTCAACGCCGACCATCGCCACCTGATCAACGAGCTCGCCGACCAGGCCGGCGTTGCCATCGAGAACGCCAGGTTGTTCAAGGACCGCGCAGACGTGATGCTCGCCTCACTCAAGGCACTCGCCATTGCGGTCGACGCCCGCGACCCGTACACGAGGGGTCACTCTGAACGCGTGACCCAGTACGCGTTGATGATCGCCCGCCAGATGCACTACGCGCCCGACCAGCCGTCGGCTTGGGACCGCCTGGAGAGCGGCTGTCTCGTGCACGACATCGGCAAGATCGGCGTCCCGGACGCGATCCTGACCAAGACCGGCAAGCTCACCGACGAGGAGTTCGCCAAGATGAAAGAGCATCCCGTCGTCGGATTCAACATCCTGAGCGGGCTGAAGATGCTCAGCGACGAGCTGGTCATCGTCCGCTCGCACCACGAGCGCTACGACGGCAGGGGCTATCCCGACCGCAGGAAGGGCGACGAGCTGCCGATGTTCGCATGGATCGTGAGCGCGGCCGACGCCATCGACGCCATGACCTCAGACCGGCCGTACCGCCGCGGAATGCCGCTGGAGGTTGCCGTCGAGCAGGTGCGCACAGGCGCCGGGACGCATTTCCATCCCGACGTCGCCGAGGCCGTGCTCGACGCTGTCCACAACGGGAACCTGAAGGTCATCAGCCAGAAGTCCATGTACGAGAACGCGCCCGCCATCGGGGCATTCGAAAACCCCACTACTTAGCGCGGGTGGAGCTCTAGGCCGGATTCACTCCGGCCGTCCCCTCGCCTGTCACCTTCCAGGCGCCTCCGAGCAATGTGTCACTCGGTGGGGGTACCGCGGGGGGGCCTGCCTCACCCGCGCTTTAATAGGCGCGGGCGAAGACGATCCTCCGCGTCGCGGGCGCACCGTCCACGAGGCATTTCCCGGACACCGTCTCGGAGGGCGCGTAGTTGCGGGTCGTCACGCCGCCGGTGGCCTCTTTGACGCGAGCCTCGCAGGCGGCTTCGCCGCACCACGGCGCCCAGACGAACCCGCTGCGCTTGCGAAAATGCGCCACCAGCTCGTCCAGCGTCTCGACCTCGAACGTGTTGGCGGAGCGGTAATCGAGCGCCCGCTGAAATAGCGCGCGCTGGAACTCGTGCAGCGCGGCGCCGACCTGCTCGCCGATCCCGGCCACCGAGATGGGCGTCTTCTCGCGTCCCAGGCGCTCGACCATCACGACCTTCCCCGCCGCCGCGTCACGGGGGCCGACCTCGAGGCGAAGAGGAACACCTCTAAGCTCCCAGTGAGCGTACTTCTCGCCAGGCCGCTCGTCGCGCCAGTCGATCTTGTAGCGGATGCCGGCACCCTTCAGCTCGGCGATCCAGGTGTTGATGTACGCCTCGATCTGCGAGCGCGATTCGGCGTCACGGTGGATGGGCACGACGACCACCTGGACCGGTGCGATCTTGGGAGGGATGATCAGCCCGCTGTCGTCCCCATGGGCCATCACCAGGCCCCCGATAAGGCGCGTCGACATTCCCCACGACGTCGTGTAGCAGTGCTCGCGCACGTTCTCCTTGTTCGTGAAGGCGATGTCGTACGCGAGAGCGAAGTTCTGGCCGAAATAATGGGAGGTGCCCATCTGCAGGGCCAGCCCGTCGCGCATCATCCCCTCGATCGAATGCGTGTACTGGGCGCCGGCGAAGGTCTCGCTCTCCGACTTGCGCCCGACGATCACGGGGACGGCAAGCCAATCCTCTGCGATCTGGCGGTAGTACTCGGTCGTGAGGTCGACTTCGTCCCTCGCTTCTTGGGCGTTGGCGTGGAACGTGTGGCCCTCCTGCCAGAAGAACTCGCGCGTGCGCAAGAACAGGCGGGAGCGCTTCTCCCAGCGCAGCACGTTGCACCACTGGTTGGTCAGCTTGGGCAGGTCGCGATGGCTCTGTATGTAGTCCTTGATCAGTGTGCCGATGATCGTTTCAGAGGTAGGCCGGATCGCCAGGGGCTCCTCGAGCTCGGCGTTGTCGCCCCCCGCCCGCGTGACCCACGCCACCTCGGGCGCAAAGCCCTCGATGTGCTCTGCTTCCTTCATCAGGTACTCACGTGGGATGAGCAGGGGGAACGCCCAGTTCTCGTGCCCGCTCTCTTTGATCATGTCGTCAAAGGCGCGCTGGATGTTCTCCCACATCGCCCAGCCATAAGGCCGCACGACCATCATCCCGCGGATGCCGGACCAGTCCGCCAGCTCGGCCTTGCGAATGACGTCGGTGTACCACCGGTCGAAATCGTCGGACATCTTGGTGACGTCCTTGACGAAGGTCTTCTGTTCGTCGGGGTCCTGTTTCATGCCCATCGCTCCATGTTTTGTTGCGTGCTCGGTGTCAACGTCGGCAAAGCCCGCGTGAGAGCGGGCTAGCGCGGGAGCGGGGCCGGCGCAGGAGCGTGCTCGGCAGCGATCGCGTCGATCTCGGCCAGCAGCACGGTGAGCAGCTCTTCCTGGGGCACGGTGCGGTAAAGCTTACCTTGCTTGAAAATCACGCCCTTGCCGCGGCCGCCCGTGACGCCGATGTCGGCGTGGCGCGCCTCGGCCGGGCCGTTGACCACGCAGCCCATGACCGCCACGGTGATCGGCACCTTGAGCTTGGCGATGTGCGCCTCCACGGCCTTGACCGTCGGCACCATGTCGTACTCGAGCCGGCCGCAGGTCGGGCAAGCGACCAGGGTCGCGGTCTCGTTGCGGAAGGCGAGCGTCTTGAGGATCTCGTGCGCGACTCGCACCTCTTCGCGCGGGTCGGAGGTCGCCAGCGAGACCCGGATCGTGTCGCCGATGCCCTCGCTGAGCAGGATGCCCATGCCGACCGCGCTCCGGATGCTCCCGGCCTCGACCGGGCCCGACTCGGTGACCCCGAGGTGGATCGGGTACTGGCGCGCCGCCGCGAACTTGCGGTTGGCCAGGATGTTGGTCCACACGTCCGTGGCTTTCAGCGAGACCTTGATGAAGCCGGGGCCGTAGTCGAGGTCCTCCAGGATCTTGCAGTGGCCGAGCGCGACCTCGACCATGCGGTCGGCAGTCCGCTCGCGGTTGTCGCGATCGATCGCGTGGTCCTCGCGCATGCTCCTGTGCACCTCTTCGGGCAGCGAGCCGGCGTTGACGCCGATGCGGAAGGGGATCTGCCTTTCCTTGGCCGCGTTGACCACCTTCGTGACCTTGTCACGGTCGGGGATGTTGCCCGGGTTGAGGCGCAAGCACGCGACGCCTGCCTCGATCGCCATCAAGGCGAGGGTGTGGTCGTAGTGGATGTCGGCGATGATCGGCAGCGGCGAGCCTTTGACGATCTCCTTGAGGGCTTCCGCTGCTTCGCGGTCCGGCACCGCCGGGCGGACGATCTCGCAGCCCGCCTCCTTCAGCTCATGGATCTGACGCAGCGTCGCCTTGACGTCGCGAGTGTCCGTCTTGGTCATGGTCTGCACCGCAACGGGCGCCGCGCCGCCGATCACGACGCCGCCGACGTTGACGGGGATCGACTTGCGCCGGGTGACCATCGACATCAGTGGAGCCCCGGGAACTGACCGCTCGCGATGCGCTGGATGTCCAGGAAGCTGATCACAGCCGCAACGGCCAGCAGCGCGACCAGGCCCCAGCGCTGGAAGTTGAGCTCGGTCGTCCGGTCGAACGGCCGCCTGCGCAGCCATTCCAGAACTACCACCACGATTCTTCCCCCGTCGAGCGCGAGCAGGGGCAGCAGGTTGGTGAAGCCGAGGGCCACCGAAAGCAGCGCGACCAGGAAGAGATAGCTGGGCGGCCCCTGACTGACCGCGCTGTAGGTGACTGCGCCGATGCCGATGGGACCGGTTAGGCCCTGGGGCCCGAGCAGGCCGCCCGGCACCTGGCCGGAGATCAAAGACCACAGCCCCTGGACGATCCCGCCCACGGCTTGGAAAGGCCAGGCCACCCCATCGCTGATCGCGGTGCCCGCCGTCAGCAGAGGCTGGATCCGGACTCCGACCTGGCACGTGCCCTGTGAGCAAACCGGCGTCACGACATATTCGAATTTCTGCCCGTTCGAGTGCACGCCGCCGACTGTGATCGCCGCCCCGGGGGCGGCATCCTCCTGCTTGCGCATCCCGTCCGGGCTGCTCACCGCCTTGCCGTTGACCGTCTGGATCGAGTCGCCCGCGCGAAAGCCGGCGCTGGCCGCAGGCGAGCCCGCCACGACGTCGACCACCTTTCCCGGCACCGAGTTGACCTGGGTCAGCTGAAAGCCGGTGATGATCAGCATCGCGACCAGGAAGTTGGCTGCGGGGCCGCCGGCCAGGATGACGATCTTCTGCCAAGCCGACTTGGTGTGGAATCCGTTCGGGTCCTTGAAGTCGTCCGCCTCCATGCCCCCCATCCGCACGTAGCCGAGGATCGGCAGGAGCCTGAGCGCGTACATCGTCCCGTTCCGGGTGAACGACCACAGCTTGGTCCCGGCACCGATCGAGAACTCGATCACCCGGACCTTGAAAAGCTTGGCGAAAAGGAAGTGCCCGGCCTCGTGGGGAGCGATCAGCAGAAGGAACATTCCCGCCACGCCGATCACGTAAATCACCGGGCTCAACACCGCGCTCATGTGGCTTCCAGACTACCGGAGTAGCGCCCCGTTCTCCTTCACATATCCCCGCGCCCAGCGATCGGCCTCGAGGATGGCCTCCATGGTCTCGCCACCGCCGGAGAACGCGTCCAGCGCCCGCTCGACCATCCGGACGATCCCGCTGAACGGGATCTCCCCGGCCAGGAACGCGTTCACCGCCTCCTCGTTGGCGGCGTTGAGCACTGCGGGACGGGCGTTTCCAGCCGCGGCGGCCGCGCGGGCGAGCGAAACGCTGGGAAACCGGTTCGGGTCGAGAGGGTGGAACTCGAGGCCGCTCAGCTCCTCGAGCGGGGTAGGCGGCACGGCGCCGGCCAGCCGGTCGGGGTAGGCAAGGGCGACCGCGATCGGCAGCCGCATGTCCGGGCGCCCGAGCTGCGCCTTGAGCGAACCGTCAACGAACTCGACGAGTGAGTGGACAACGCTTTGGGGATGGATGCACACGTCGATCGCGTCCATGCCCATCCCGAACAGGTGGTGGGCTTCGATGACCTCCAGGCCCTTGTTCATCAACGTCGCCGAGTCGACGGTCACCTTCGGGCCCATCGACCAGCGCGGGTGGTTCAGCGCCTGCTCGACCGTGACGCCATCCATGTCCAGCTCGGGCTTGGCCCAGAACGGCCCGCCGCTGGCGGTGATGACCAGCCGCCGCACGCTCTCGCGGCGCTCGCCCCACAAGCACTGCCAGATGGCGCTGTGCTCGGAGTCGACCGGCCGGATGCCTCGCTCGCCGGCCGCCCGCATGACCAGGTCCCCGGCCATCACCAGGACCTCCTTGGTCGCCAGGGCGACCTCCTTCCCCGCCTGCAGTGCGGCGAGGGTTGGCGCGAGCGCGCGTGCGCCGGGAATCGCGACCAGGACCAGGTCACAGCGCGAATCGGTCACCATCGCTTCGACGCGTGCGTCGAAGTCGAGTTCGCCGGCCTGCCCGCGCACCACCAGGTCCGCCGAGCGGTTGGTCGAGCGCGCCCCTTCGGTGATCCCGAACAGCCGAAACCGCCCGGGATTCCGGTCGATCACGTCCAGGGCCTGGCGGCCGATCGAGCCGGTGGCGCCGAGGACCGCGACGTTGATGGGGCGCGTCATCAGAACCCCGAGATGTGGAACATCGTCAGGTAGAAGAAAACGAGAATCGGTGGGAACAGGATGGAGTCCAGGCGGTCCAGCACCCCCCCGTGCCCCGGGATGATGTTCGACGAGTCCTTGACTTCGGCGATGCGCTTCATCTGCGATTCGGCCAGGTCGCCGACCTGGGCGCTGAGTCCGACCAGCAGCCCGAGCACCAGGGCATGCCACGGCGATATGCCGAGCACCGCGGAAACGCCGACGACCATCACCACCACCGAGCCCACGAGACCCGCGACAGCTCCTTCGACCGTCTTGTGCGGGCTGATGTTGTGGAAGAACGGATGGCGGCCGATCCGGCTGCCGACCAGGAGCGCCGCGGTATCGCTCGCGACCACGGCGAGGATCGTGAACAGCGCCCATTGAAGGCCGTCCGGGCGCGAGGTGTAGAGAACGAGGTAGAAGTTGAAAGGCATGCCGATATACAGCGCGCCCGCCAGGCCCATTGCCCATCGGCCAAGCCCTTGCCGGCGGCCGGGCATGACCAGGAACGCAGCCAGTCCTCCGACGAGGGCCAGGGCGAGCACCAGCTCGACGTCGATCTCTTTCAGCACGGTGCTGCTGAAGGCGAAGAAGATGCCCAGAGGAAAGAGAAGCCAGGCCGGCGCGCGTGAACCCATGCCTTCTGAAAGGCCGATGAACTCCCACAGCGCGAGCCCGCCGAGCACCAACACCAGGGCATACGCGCCATAGGTGCCGGCCAGGATCAGGCCGATGACGATGCCCAGGATCACGAAGGCGCTGAGGATGCGCACCATCAGCTGGCTCGGCTTCCATCCGCCTGTCAACGAGGCGTCCCGGGTGGTCATCTAGGAGGTCGCTTCTTCCGGCCTGCCGCCGAAGCGGCGGATGCGCGAGGCGTAATCGGCCAGCGCGGCCTTCAGGTCGACCACGTCGTAATCGGGCCAGAGGGTCTCGCTGACGAGCATCTCGGAGTAGGCGCCCTGCCACAGGAGAAAATTGCTGACCCGACGCTCCCCCGCGGTCCGGATGATCAGGTCCGGATCCGGAAGCTCGGGGTTGTACATTCGCGCTGATATCGCGGCCTCGTCGACGTCGGCCGCCGCGAGCCCATCGGACACGATCTTTCGCACCGCATCCACTATCTCGGCGCGCCCACCGTAATTCAGACAAACGTTGAGCACCCCATTGGTGTTACTCGCGGTGCGCCGCATCGCCTCTTCGATGCGCTCTCTCATGCGGGGCGAGAGGTCATCGCGCCGGCCGCTGACCACGATCCGGACGCCGCGCCTGTGCATCTCCTCGATCTCGCGCTGCATGGTCTCGTGGAACAGCCGCATCAAGGCGCGGACCTCGGCGCGCGGCCGTGACCAGTTCTCGGTTGAGAAGGCGTAGATCGAAAGCACTTTGACGCCGAGCTTTTCGCAGGCGTCCAGGACCCTCTTGATCGTGCGGACGCCGGCGCGGTGGCCGTAGCTGGCGGGCTTGCCCTGGCGGCGGGCCCATCGGCCGTTGCCGTCCATGATGATTCCGATATGACGGGGAACCTGAGAGTCCACGGGCATCAAGAGTACCCAGAGTGCAGTAGGAGGCCGGATTCACTCCGGCCGACCCCAGGCGCCCCGCTTCCAGGCCCTCCGGGCAATGTGTTACTCGGAGCGAGTACCTCTGGAGTCCCCGCGACCGCGTCGCGGGTGGGCCTCCTCACCCGCGCTTTTAGACCTCCATCACCTCGGTCTCCTTCCGGCCCCCGAGCGCGTCGACCTTCTCGATCTGCGACTCGGTGATCTTCTGGAGGCGGGCGTGAGCGCGCTTGGAATCGTCCTCGGTGACCTCGCCTTGCTTCTGCATCTGGTCGATCCGGTGCAGCTCGTCACGCCTGACGTTGCGGATCGCCACGCGCGCCTCCTCGGCCTTCTGCCGGACGAGCTTGACGAAGTCGCGACGACGCTCTTCGGTCAGCGGAGGGATCGGGACGCGGATCACGGTGCCATCGCTCGCCGGGTTGAGACCCTGGTCTCCGGTGCGCAGCGCTTTCTCGATGGCGCCGATCTGGCTCTTGTCGTAGACCTGGACCACCAGCAGCCGCGGTTCGGGCGCGCTGATCTGGGCCAGCTGGTTCAGCGGGGTCGGGGTCCCGTAGTAAGGCACCATCACCTTGTCGATCAGCGCGGGGTTCGCGCGCCCGGTGCGGATCGTGGTGAGGTCGGCGGCGAAGTGCTCGACCGACTTCGCCATCTTGGACTCGGCGTCGCGGAGGACCGGATCGATCATCGCGCTCCGACACTTGACGCGACCAGCGTGCCGATCTCCTCGCCCAGCACGACGCGTTCGATGTTCCCGAGCTCGAGGAGGTTGAAGACCACGATGGGCACGTCATTGTCCATGCAGAGGGTCAGCGCGGTGTTGTCCATCACCTCGATGCCTCGATTCAACACCTCCATGTAGCCCAACCGCTCGAACTTGGTCGCGGTCGGGTCGCGCTTGGGATCGGCGGTGTACACACCGTCGACCTTGGTGGCCTTGAGGATCACCTCGGCCTCGATCTCGACCGCCCGCAGAGCCGCCGTGGTGTCGGTCGTGAAGTAGGGGTTGCCGGTTCCTGCGGCCAGGATGACGACCCGCCCTTTCTCGAGATGCCTTACAGCGCGGCGCCGGATGTACGGCTCGGCGACCTGCGGCATCTGGATGGCCGTCATCGTGCGCGCCGGGATTCCAGTGCGCTCGAGCGCATCCTGCAGCGCGAGGGCGTTGATCACGGTGGCCAGCATGCCCATGTAGTCGCCCGTCGCGCGGTCGAACCCGCGCTCGGTGGCGGCGAGGCCGCGGAAGATGTTGCCTCCACCGACGACCAGGGCGATCTGCACGCCCATCTGGTGCACCCGCTTGACCTGCCCGGCGATGGTCTGCACCACCTCGAGATCGATGCCGTAGTCGCGCTTGCCGCCAAGCGCTTCACCGCTCAGCTTGAGCAAGATGCGGTTGTACTTCGGCGAGCGATCCCCCACTTCTTCTGTCAACAATGCACCTTCGCGCCGGGCGCCGACGACTACGTCTCCCTGATGTTAAAGCGCGAGAAGCGCCGCACGGTGATGTTCTCCTGGAGCTTGGAGATGTTCTCCTTGATCAGGTCTTCGACGGTGTGCTTCGGCTCGCGGAAGTACGGTTGCTCCAGAAGGCAGTTCTGCTTGAGGAAGTTCTCAACCTGGCTTTCCACGATCTTGGGGATGATCTGCTCCGGCTTGCCGTCCTGCTGCGCCTTCGCTTCGTAGACGTTCTTCTCCTCGACGAGCACCGCGTCCGGGACGTCGTCGCGTGACACCCATCGTGGCTCGTACCCGGCAATCTGGAGCGCCAGCTCCCTGGCGAGCTTGCGGAACTCCGCGCCCTTGGCCACGAAGTCGGTCTCGCAGTTGACCTCGATCAGCACTCCGACTTGCGGCGGAAAGCCGTCGCCGGTGTTGTGCAGGTACGCCTCGACGACTCCTTGCCCGGTCGCTCGCCCTTCGCGCTTGCTGGCCTTGGCGATGCCCCTCTCGCGCAGGATCGTGAACGCCTTCTCGAGGTCGCCCTCGGCCTCTTCGAGCGCCTGCTTGCAGTCCATCATGCCCGCGCCGGACATTTCTCGGAGCTGCTTGACCAGCTCCATCGGAACCTTGGCCACTAGCGCGCCTCCTCGTCGTCGGCGGTGCGCCCGATGAACTCCTCTTCAGACACGGTCGGAAGGTAGTCCTCCTCGTCCTCGAGGTACTCCTCGATCTCCTCGTACCTCGGGGTCTCGAGGAACTCGCGCTCCTCGACCTCGGGCAGGATCTCGCCGCGGGCCTGAGCCTCCTGCCGGCCTTCCTGGCACGCGTCCGCGATCTTGCCTGTGAGCAGCTTGACCGCGCGGATCGCGTCGTCGTTGCCCGGGATGACGTAGCTGATCAGGTCAGGGTCGCAGTTGGAGTCGGTGATCGCGACGACCGGGATCTTGAGCCGGTTGGCCTCGGTCACCGCAATGTGCTCCTTGCGCGGATCGACGACGAAAAGGGCGCCCGGGAGCCGCTTCATGTCAGCGATGCCGTCGAAGTGGAACATCAGCCTGTCGAGCTCGTCCTGGAGGCGCTTGGCCTCCTTCTTGGTCATCTGCTCGAACTGGCCTTCCTGCTGCATCTTGCGCAGCTCCTGCAGCCTCTCGATGCGCTTCTTCACGGTGCCGAAGTTGGTGAGCATGCCGCCCATCCACCGGCGGTTGACGAAGTACATGCCGCACCGCGCGGCCTCGGTCTGAATGGTCTCCTGCGCCTGTTTCTTGGTGCCGACGAACAGCACCGGCCGGCCGCTCGCGGCCACGCTACGGACAAAATCCCATGCCTCGTCGAGCAAGCGAACGGTCTTTTGCAGGTCGATGATGTGAATTCCGTTGCGCGCGGTGAAGATGTAGGTGCGCATCTTCGGGTTCCAGCGGCTGGTTTGATGCCCGAAGTGGACACCGGCCTCCAGCAGCTGCTTCAAAGTCACTTGAGCCACGTTCGAATACCTCCCTGTTGCACTTCCGCCCGGTGCCGGCCTTGTACTTCCTCCCGATATGACTGTCGGGGTCCCTGCGAGACCGCAGGTCTCGTGGGGTGACAAGGACAGGGGTTTGCCCCGGGCGTGCTAACTCAGTCGATGAAGACTGGCCTCAGGAGTATACCCAGCGCCCGAGAAGCGAATCAGAGGCCACCAGGAAAGCGCCCGGCGCACTCACCGCTTTGGGAGAGCGCAGTAACCGTCGCGGTGACCTGCAGGTTCCCAGGCGTTTCCGCGGGGAACTGGATCACGGCATCCGGCGCGAGCAGATGGTCCTCGTCGATCCAGGTGCACGCGTTGTGGCCCTGGACGGTTGCATAAGGGCCCGGGCCGAGCTGCAGGATCTGGGTCGACGGCGCCGCCGCCCCGATGCCCGCGCCGTTGGAGAAGAACGCGCTCTGGCCGGCCGGGGAGATGCCGGTCATCGTGTAGCCGGCGCTCATCGTCGGCGGCCCCGTCACGGACGTGATCTTGCCGCTCCAATCGAACAGGGTCGTGGTGCCCTGCGAATTGATGCATCCGACGCCCGCCGGCGAGGGCCAGTAGCTCAGGGTGCAGCTGCTGGCCCGGATGGTCGCGATTCGAGCCGCGTTGGAGACGCTGGACACGTGCCATTCGGACGGGGTGAGGCCGGCCGGCTCGAGGGTGCAGGCGGGCATCAACGCCAGGACCAGGGCGCCCTGATGCCAGCCCATCGGCCACAGCGTCGTCCCAAGCTTGCCCTTGGGCGTGGTGGCGGTGTAGATGTCGGAGTGGTGGCCGCCGCCGTACAGGTCCTCGACGTACAGCCGCAGGCCGATCGTGGTGGCGCCCGAGAGGTCCTCGACCAGGACGGCGATCCGCTGGTCGTCGGGGCTGACCGAGAAGAAGCTGACGACAGTCGAGCTGCCCGGCACGGTTGTGACGTCGACCGCTGAAGCCGGAGGCACGACCATCCGAATCTTCGTGTCGCCGTCCCGGAAGTAGACCTGGTCGTTGCTCGCGCTCACCGGCGGGGCCATCACCGCGCCGTCGTGCTGGGACGAGCAGTACTGGACCGAGGCGTTGGCGACCGCGACGCTGGCTGCGATGGAGGCATCCGGTTTCACCAGCTCGAGCTCGCCGGCGGTGAGCAGGAGGCCGAAGGTTCCCGTCAGCGGGCTGGCACTGGCGGACGGCGATGGGGAGGCCGCCTGGGCGCTGGATGAAGGTAAGGCTGTGGCACGCGGGCTGCGAGAGGAGCTCGCTCCCTGCCCACCGCATGAGACCGCCACCAGGGCCGCCACCGCGAGAACCGAGAGCCGGGTCATTTGCCGGCTCCAATGTAACCCAGCCTGCCGGAGGCTAAGAGACGGCTTCGGCCTTCTTCACGCCCTTCGGCCCAGGGCACTTGGGATAGTCGGAGCAGGACTTGAACAGGCCATACCTGCCTCGACGCTCCACCATGGGCTTGCCGCAGATCGGGCAGGGCTCATCCAACACCTTCGGACCGGCGGTCGGCTTGCCATCCTTGCCGAGGTTGGTCCGGTACTTGCACTCCGGATACCGCGAGCAGGCGATGAACGGCCCGAAGCGTCCAGTCCTCTCGACCAGCTGCCCCTCCCCGCACTGCGGGCACTTTTCGCCGGTGGGCTTCGACTCGCCCTGGGCGGCGTCACGCTTGATGTACTTGCACTCGGGGTAGCCGCTGCAGCCGACGAACTCTCCGTACCGCCCGGTGCGCAGCTGCAGTGGCTTGCCACATTCGGGGCACATCTCCTCGAGCAGCTTTGGCTGAGGGGCCTCGCCGTCAGGTGTTAGTGCGCGGCGGAACTTGCACTTCGGGTAGCGCGAGCAGCCCATGAAGGGCCCGTAGCGGCTTGCCTTCCGGACCAGGTGTCCCTCGTTGCAAAGCGGGCAGACCTCGTCTGTGTCCGCCGGGGTCGCCTCCTCGGCCGCGGTGAGCATCTGCTGCAGCGGCCCGTAGAAATCGCTGACGACCGGGACCCATTCCTGGTTTCCCTGCTCGACCTCGTCCAGCCGCTTCTCCAGCGTCGCGGTGTAGTCGTCGTCCGAGATCACCTTGAAGTGCTCGACCATGAGCGTGTTCACCGCTTCTCCGATGCGCGTCGGGTGAAGCCTGCGCTCCTTCAACTCGACGTACCCGTGGTCCTTGATGGTCTCGACGATCGGCGCGTAGGTGGACGGGCGGCCGATCCCGCGCTGCTCCAGCTCGCGGATGAGCGTCGCCTCGGAATAGCGCGGAGGTGGCTGGCTGAAGTGCTGCTCGGGCTTGATCCCGTGATAGTCCAGGTTCTCGCCGCCGGCCAGCTCGGGAAGGTCGGCTTCACCGTTCTCCTCGCGCGGCCAGACTTTGTAGAAACCGTCGAACGCCAGGACCGATCCGTTCGCGCGAAAGATGAACTCGCCCCCCTCGATCTCGACCTGCGTCTGGTCGTAGACGGCGGGCGCCATGCGGCTGGCCACGAAGCGCCGCCAGATGAGGTCGTAGAGCTTGAACTCGTCGGCGCTCAGGTGCTGCTTGATGGACTCCGGCGTGCGGTTCACGTCGGTGGGCCGGATCGCCTCGTGTGCATCCTGGGCTCCGGGGCTCGCCTTGACTGCCTTCGCGGTGCCGACGTACTTGTCGCCCTGCTTCTCCTTGATCCACGCGGTGACACGCATCTCTGCTTCGGCCGAGATGCGAGCGGAGTCGGTGCGCATGTAAGTGATGAGACCGGTCGAGCCTTCGGCCCCGAGCTCGATGCCCTCATAGAGGTTCTGTGCGATCCGCATCGTCCGGCGCGGCGCAAAACGCAGCCGGCTGGAGGCGTCCTGCTGGAGCGTCGAGGTGATGTAGGGCGCGTTCGAGCTCTTGGTCCGGCGCTTCTTCTCCACCCCGATGACGCGATACGCCGCGCCCTCGAGCTTGCGCAGGATCTCCTGGGCTTCGGCCTCGGTCTTGACCTCGAGCTTAAGGTCGGCGTCCGACGCCCCGGCGTCTCCCCTGCGGCGGTTGAGCCTGCCGAGGAAATGTGCTTCGGCGCCCTGCTTGGAGAGCTCCGCGTCGATCGTCCACGACTCGACCGGGACGAACTTGCGGATCTCCTCTTCGCGATCGACCACCAGCCGCAGGGCGACGGAGGAGACACGCCCGGCGCCGATCCCCTTCTGCACCTTGGCCCACAGGAACGGGCTCAGCCGGTAGCCGACGAGCCGGTCCACGACCCGCCGAGCCTGCTGCGCATTGACCAAACGCATGTCGATCTCACGCGGGGCTTCGAGTGCCCGGCGGACGGCGTCCGCGGTGATCTCGTGGAACTCGATGCGCCTGGGCGACCGAAGGTTGAGCACCTCGGCCAGATGCCATGCGATGGCCTCGCCTTCGCGGTCAGGGTCGGACGCCAGGATGACCCCGCCCCCGTCCTTCTTGACCGCCGACCTCAACTCGTTGATCGTCTTTCGGCGGCTCTCGACCACCTCGTAGTGAGGCTTGAACCCTGCGTCGACGTCCACCGCGAGCTCCTTTCCAGGCAGGTCGCGGACGTGCCCCATCGAGGCAAGGACGTCGAAACGGTCACCCAAAAACCGCTTCAAGGTCCTCGCCTTGGCCGGCGACTCGACGATGATCAGCCCTTCTGACACAGCACCTCTTTATTCCCAAACGGGTTGGTTTAATCCCACCGCCCCTGCCGAGGCGGGCATCCTACGCCCGTTGTTTGCCGCGGCGCAATGCCCTTATGTAGCCGTCCTGGTGACGGCGCACAGCGCCGTCGAGCTCCAGGGCGGTGAGCCGGCCGATCACCTCCGCGACGGGAATCTGCAGCTTGCGGGCGATTTCAGCTGCGCTCAGCGCGAGCACGTCGGAGAGGTGGGCGAGGATCCCGTCGCGTTCGCCGGGAAGGCCGAAACCGAGTCGTCCGGGCGTCGCCAGCGGGTCGTCGAGCACCTCGCCGCCGTGCCCCAGGGCCGCGAGCACGTCACGCGCGTTCTGGACCAGGGCTGCCCCGTCGCGGATCAGTCCATGCGTCCCGACGGATAGCGGCGAGAAGACGCTGCCTGGAACCGCCATTACCTCTTTATGTAGATCCAGCGCGGCCTCGGCCGTGATGAGGGCGCCCGAGCTCTGCGCCGCTTCGACGACCACCACGCCGTCTGACAGCGCAGCCATCGTGACGTTGCGGGCCGGGAAGTTGTGGCGGCGGGGACCTGTGCCGTCGGGGAACTGGCTCACCAATGCTCCGCCCGCGGCGAGGATCTCGCCGGCGAGCCGGCCGTGGGCGGCCGGGTAGACGAGGTCCACGCCGGTCCCCATCACGGCGACGGTCACCCCGCCCCCCGCGAGGGCTCCCCGATGGGCGGCCGCATCGACGCCAAGGGCGAGGCCGCTCACGACCACCACGCCGGCCCGCGCGAGGTCCATGCCCAGCTGCTCCGCGACCGCCTCTCCATAAGGTGAGGGACGCCTCGAGCCGACGATTGACACACGCGGGCCGTCGGGCGGCGGCCAGCGTCCTCGCGTCCGCAAAGAGACCGTTTCCGGGGGACTGTCAGGCGGCAACATCTCGCAACCGGTAGCCGAGCGCTTCGAGCACGTGCGGCACGTCGATCTGCTCGGACGCGTCCAGGTCCGCGGCCGTGCGGGCGACCCGCCAGGCGCGGTGGAATCCACGCGCCGTGAGGCCGCGCTGCTCCGCCCACCGCTCGAGAGTGAGCCGCGCCGGGGCCGGCAGTGCGGCGAGCTGGCGGAGACGAACCGGCCTGAGCTCGGCGTTGAGACATCCCTGTCGATCGATCTGGCGGCGCCGGGCGGCCATCACGCGCCGGCGGACCACGCCTGATGACTCCCCACGGGGCTCGGACGCCAGGGTCTCGAGCCGGACCCGCCTCACCCCGACCTGCAGGTCGATGCGGTCGAGGAGCGGTCCCGACAGCCTCCTGCGATAGGAGTGGATCGCGGCCGGCGTGCAGCGGCAGGCTCGCAGGCTGTCCCCCGCCCAACCGCACGGGCAGGGGTTCGTCGCGGCGACCAGGGTGAAGCGCGCGGGGTAGACGACCGACCCGGCCGACCGGGTGATCACCACGCGACCGCTCTCCAGGGGCTGCCGCAGCGCCTGGAGGACCGGGATCTGAAACTCGGCAAGCTCGTCCAGGAACAGGACCCCGTGGTGGGCGCGACTGATCTCCCCTGGCGCGGCCAGGCCGCTGCCGCCACCGATGAGCCCGGCCGCCGACACCCCGTGGTGCGGCGCGCGAAACGGGGGGGCCCACTCGAGTGGACGGTCGCGCGGCAGCTCGCCCAGCAGGCTTCGAACTTGGGCGACCTCGATCGCCTCCCCCAGGTCCAGGGGCGGCAGGATGCCGGGCATGCAGCGGGCCAGCATCGTCTTCCCCGCCCCCGGCGGCCCGCTCAACAGGAGGTGGTGGCCGCCGGCCGCGGCCACTTCGAGCGCACGCTTGGCCTCTTCCTGGCCGTGGACCTCGGCCAGGTCCTGTTCGGGAGCGTCATCCGACTGCAGCTCGCGAGCCTGAAGGCGCGGCGCCGCTGTGATCGGTTCGCCTCCCACCAGGTGTCGGACCACGGCGGCGAGCGAGACGCACGGGATGACCTCGATGTCCTCCACCAATGCCGCCTCGGCGGCATCGACCGCCGGCACGAAGATCCGGGCATACCCCAACCTGCTCGCGCCGCGGGCCGCGACCAGCACCCCGTCGACGTGCCTGACGGCGCCGTCAAGTGCCAGCTCCCCGACGAAGACCGTGCGCTCCGGCGGCCCCTTCTCGGCCCTGGCCAACGCTATCGCGACTGCAATCGGCAGGTCGAGGGCGGTCCCCTCCTTGCGCAGCTCGGCGGGCGCAAGGTTCACCGTCAGGCGGCGCGTCGGAAACTCCAGGCCGCTGTTCTTGATCGCGGACCGAACCCTCTCCCTCGCCTCCTTCACCGAGGTGGCCGCCAGCCCCACCAGCGAAAACCTCACCTCCCCATTGGCGATATCCGCCTGGACCTCGACACGCCTGGCTTCGAGCCCGACCACGAGGCATGAGTCGACCGCGGCAAGCACGAGCCGACGTTAGATGACGTTTGGCGGTGGTTCAGCCCAGCCTGTTAAGACACCGAGAGGAAGTCGGCGACCTCATCGTGGAATGCTCGCGGCTGCTCGACGAAAAGGTAGTGGCCGGAGTCGCCGACGACCACCTGGCGCGCGCCGGGGACGCCCGTGCAGATCTCCGCCGCGCACAACGGCCCACAGATGAAGTCCTCATCGCCGGTGATGACCAGGGTGGGCGCCGTGATCCTCGGCAGACTCTCTCGCAGGTCGAACGTCTCGAAGATCTCGCGGTTGAACAGCCGCAGCGCATCGGCGTTGACCTTTTCCGTCCTGAGCGTGTCCAGGTAGCCGGCTTCGACGGCGCCATAGTGCGCGAAATACAGAGGCAGCTCCCTGAACAGCAGCTCGTCCAGCCGGCCGCCATCGAACTCACCCGCCTGTTCGGCCTCGAGGGCCGCGACCGCGTCGGAATACCAGGTCTGGTTCGAGCGCTTGTCCATGCCCTGACGCATCGCCGCCTCGTTCTCCGGTCCAAATCGCGCGAGGGTTGACGCGAGGACCAGGCGCCGGACGCGGCCCGGGTGCGCAGCCGCATACGCCTGGGCCACCACGCCGCCGTGAGAATGGCCGAGCAGCAGGATGCGCTCGAGGCCGAGGTGCCGGCGCAGCTCCTCGACGTCGGCGACGTAGTCCTCGATCCGGTACGCCCGAGGGTCGGTCGGAGGCGCGGACGCGCCGGTGCCCCGCGGGTTGACCATGACCAGGGTGTACCTCTCCCAGAGCCCGGCGAGGTCACCGAAATATGTCGACGAATAGCCCGGACCCCCTGGATGGCAGACGAGGACCGGACCGTGTCCGAGCTTTCGGTAGGTCAGCTTCCGCCCGTCGGCGGTGGTCAGCTTCAAGCGAGCCCGGGTTCGGGCCGCCAGCGGCCGCCCTCTTCGAGGTACCCGGCCGGGTGTTCGGTCTCATGGCTCAAGACCAGCAGCCAACGGTGCTTTTCAGCCTCGTCGAAGAGGCGTGCCTTCTGCTCGAAGACGCGCAGGGGCTCGATGTCCGCAGACATGTTCCAGGGCACCTTCAGGTGCGGGGTCTGGCAGACCAGGTCCCCGGTGACCGCGCAGGCCAACTCTCCTGATCGGAGCACGAGCACCTGGCTGCCCGGGGTATGGCCGCCCACGTGCCTCAGGTGAACCCCGGGAAGCACCTCGGCGTCGCCGTCGAGCAGCTCGACGAGGTTGTTCCCGTCGGCCAGTGGCGTGAAGTCGTCGGTCACATAGCCGGCGCTGCTGCGCACGTCAGGGTGCAGCGCGAAGTCCCACTCGCTGCGCTGGATGAAGTGCCGCGCTCGCTTGAAGGTCAGCTCCAAGCCGCCGTTGGCGTCGCGCCGCGTCAGGCCGCCCGCGTGGTCCCAGTGCAGGTGGGTCGTCACGACCGCGTCGACCTCGTCGGGCCGGATGCCGAGGCGATTCAGGGCGAGGAGGAGGCCGTCCGGCTCGCGGAGTCCGACTTGCTGAGCGCGCTTCTCGCTGAGCTTGTTGCCGATCCCCGTCTCGCAGACTATGACGCGCCCGTTCTTGCGGGCGATCAGGCAAACGCACGCGCAGTCGATCATGTTGTTGCCGTCGGCCGGCTTCTGTCTCTCCCATAGGACCTTGGGCACCACGCCGAACATCAGGCCCCCGTCCGCCTTCCAGCGTTCGGAAACCAGCACATGTAGCTCGAGATCTCCCAGCTGCACGACGCCCTATATGCTGCGGTAAACGGCGCGGTCGCGATCAGCAGATCGATACTTGCGTTGCGGCGGCCGTCGGTGCCGGAGGCGGGCTTGTAGCTGTGCGTTGTCCCTGCAGGGCGCCTTCAGGGGTTATAGGGAACCAACCAAAAGTAGCCAACTGCTGAGATAGGAGGTAAACTGCGTCGCCATGCCGAGATCGATGTGGAAAGGCGTCGTCTCGTTCGGGATGGTCTCCATCCCCATCCGCCTGTACAACGCCACGGAGTCAACCGCCAAAGTGTCTTTCCGGCAGCTCTGCCCGGAGCACCATTCCCCCATCTCGTACAAGCGCTGGTGCGCGGAAGGCGAGCACGAGGTGACCTACAGCGAGATCCAGCGCGGCTACGAGGTGGGTAAGGACCGCTACGTCATCATCGACGACAAGGACCTCGACAATCTCCCCCTCCCGACGGCTCACTCCATCGACATCGAGGAGTTCGTGCCGACCGCCGACGTCGAGCCGGGACTCTACTTCAACAACGCCTATTACATGGAGCCGGAGGAGCTTGGCAAAAAGCCCTACCAGCTGCTCCGCAAGGCGCTCGAGGCGACCGGCCGCATGGCGATCGCCAAGATCGCGCTGCGCGATCGCGAGCACCTGGCGGCACTCCACCCCAACGGCGCCGGCCTTCTGATGAACACGCTCCACTGGCCGGATGAGATCCGCTCCACCGAGGGCCTCAAGGGCCTCGACGGCGACGTGAAGATCAATCCCAAGGAGCTGGAGATGGCGAAGGCGCTGATCGAAAGCCTGGCCGACTCGTTCGACCCCAGCCGCTACAAGGACGAGTACCGCGAAGCGGTGATGAAGGTCGTGCAGGCAAAGATCGAGGGCGAGGTCATCGAGGCCCCCGCCGCTCCGCAGCCGGTCAAGGTGATGGACCTCATGGAGGCCCTGCGCGCGTCCGTGGACGCGGCCAAGAAATCTAGGGCCGCCCGCGAGAAGCCCGCGGTCGAGACGAGGAGACGGCGCAAAGCTTCGTGACCGGGCTCGGCTTAATCTGAGCCGAGTGCAGGATCCCGACCAGCTGTCGATCGAGCTGGAGAGCTTCCCCGACGAGGTGCGGCCGATGCAGGCGGCTTCGGCGGAAGCTCCGTTCAGCTCAGCCGAGTACATATTCGAGGTCAAGTGGGACGGGTTGCGGTGCATCGTGTTCCGCGACCCGGAGGGCAGGGTCCGGCTGCAGGACCGCGGCCTGAAGGACCTGACCGCCGACCTGCCGGAGATCGCGGCGGCAGCCAGACGCATCCCGGCCGGCAGCGTCGTCGACGGTGAGCTCGTCGCCACCGACAGCGACGGCCGGCCCGACTATCCGCGGCTGCGAGAGCGCCTCGCCGGCGGCGCGCAGCTGAAGGACGCGATCCCGACGGCCTACCTTGCGTTCGACGCCCTGTACCTCGAAGGCAAGCCGCTCCTGAGACAGCCGGTGGTGAAGCGGCGAGCCCGCCTCGCCAAGGCCGTCGAGACGGGCGGCCACCTCTTCGTGCCCGACCACATCGACGAGGACGGCGTCGAACTGTTCGAGGCCTGCCTCGAGCGCGGCCTCGAGGGCGTCGTGGCGAAGCACAGGCTCAGCCCGTACGTGACGGGCCAGCGCAGCCCCTTCTGGCTCAAGGTCAAAGCGGTGAAATCCGATGACTTCGTCGTCATCGGATGGACCGGCGACCGTCCCTTTGACGCACTCGTGGTCGGATATCACGAGGACGGGCGACTGCTCCCGTGCGGCACGGTGGGAGGTGGCTATGACGACGCCGCCATGGACGCCATCCGGAACGAGATGACGGCGCTGTCGACCGACCAGTCGCCGCTCGAGCCGCCCCCGATCATGACCAGGCCAGTGCACTGGGTGAGGCCGGAGCTCGTGGTGAGCGTGAGGTACTCGGAATGGTCGCCCGACGGCACCCTGCGCTTTCCGATCTTCAACGGACTCCGGCCCGAGGTGCATCCCGCGGAGGCCATCAGGCACCGACCGCGGGTGATCCTGAGCGGGCGCGTCAAGCCCGGCTCGCTCGCGTACGACCTCACGAGGTTCCCGTTTTGATGGAGCCTGGCTTCGACGTCGTCACGGGCGCTTTCGGCTTCACCGGCCGCTTCATCGCGCGACGCCTGCTCGCGCAGGAAAGGCGAGTCCGGACCCTGACCAACCATCCACAGCGCCCGGGCGCCGAGGACATCAAGGTCGATGTCGCGCCTCTGCAGTTCACCGACCGTGCCGCGCTGGTGGAGAGCCTTCGAGGCGCCGATGTGCTCTACAACACCTACTGGGTCCGATTCCGGCACGGGAAGATGCACTTCGGCCAGGCCGTCGCCAACACCAGGACGCTGATCGGAGCGGCCGCCGAGGCGGGCGTCAAGAAGGTGGTCCACATCTCGGTGAGCAACCCGTCCGAGGATTCCCAGCTCGACTACTACGCGGGCAAGGCGCGGACCGAGGCGCTGGTCCGAGACTCCGGGCTTCGATGGGCGATCGTCCGGCCGACATTGGTCTTCGGGCCGGGCGACATCCTGCTCAACAACATCGCGTGGCTTCTGCGCCGCATGCCCGTCTTCATCATCCCGGGACTGGGCGACTACCGTGTCCAGCCGGTGGCCGGCGAGGACGTGGCAGAGATTGCCACCTGGGCCGCGGAGCAGACGGACAACATGACGGTCGACGCCGCCGGGCCGGACACCATCGCCTACACCGAGCTCGTCGAGAGCATCGCGGTCGCGGTCGGCCGCCGGCCGAAGTTCATGTACATGTCGCCGCGGATGACGTTGCTGGCGGGAAGGGTCGTGGAGCGCATGGTCGACGACGTACTGCTCAACGGGCCGGAGCTCGAAGGCCTCATGCAGGAGCTCCTGGTCTCGCACGAAAGGCCTCGCGGGACCAGGCGGCTGGAGAACTGGCTTCTTGCGAACGCCGACACGCTGGGCCGCACATATGCCTCGGAGCTTGCCCGCCACTGGCGCTGAAACAGCGACTGGGGCCGTTAACCTGATCTCGATGGCGTCGCCCGCATCCCAGGGTCCATTCGCGGTCGAGGCCAGGCACCTCGTCAAGCGCTACGGCGTCGTGAGGGCGGTCGACGGCGTCAGCTTCCAGGTCGCTCGGGGTGAAGTCTTCGGCTTCCTCGGCGCCAACGGCGCCGGCAAGACCACCACCCTGCGGATGCTGTGCGGCCTCGTGACGCCGACGTCCGGGACCTCGCTGATCGACGGTTACGACGTCTTCGCCAACCCGATGCAGGCGAAGGCCCGGCTCGGCTACCTCGACGAGGAGCCGTTCGTCCACCCGCACCTCACCGGGCGCGAGTTCCTCGACTACATCGCGGACCTGTACCGCATGCCACGCGGGGCTGAGCGCCAGCAGCGCATGGAGCGCTTGCTGCGCCTGTTCGAGCTGGCGGACCGCGACGGGGAGCTGATCGGCTCGTACAGCCACGGCATGCGGCAGAAGATCGGCCTCGCATCGCTGCTCATCCGCGAACCATCGGTACTGCTTCTCGACGAGCCGACCAACGGGCTGGACCCGCGTTCCGCGCGCCTCGTCAAGGACCTGCTCGAGGAGCTGGCGGCGCGCGGCACCACCGTGCTCCTGTCGACGCACATCCTGGAGATCGCCCAGGCGCTCTGCCGCCGCGTCGCGATCATCGACCGCGGGCACATCGTGGCCACGGGGACCATGGGCGAGCTGCGGACGCAGACCGGCAGCGAGCAGGCCACCCTGGAGGACCTCTTCCTGAAGCTCACGGCGGGGCCGGAGTCGAAGGAGATGATCGAGCGGCTACTCGCACCCAAGCTGTCCTGATGCTCGAAGCCTCGCGGGTCATCCTCGGCGCCGAGATCCTGGCGCTGCGCCACCGGCTGCTCAAGCGTGGACCGGTGAGGCTCGCGCTCCTGGCGGTGCTGCTGGGATTCGCGGCCATCTTCATCGGCGGGGGATCGTTCTCGCTCGGTGTAGCTGCCGCCCGCTATCTGCCGCAGGCACGTGACCCCATCCTGTCCGCCGGGTTCACGGCCCTGGCGGTCCTGATGTTCGTCCTGGGTTTCCCCACGGTGATCGCCAGCCTGTTCGTGGGACGAGACCTGCTCCAGCTGGTGCTCGCTCCGGTCCGGCCGGTGGAAATCTTCATCGCCCGCGTGGTGCTCGCGATGATCGCCAACCTCCTGATCAGCTCCCTGCTGCTGGCCGGCACCCTCGGAGTCGGCGTCGGGTCAGGCGCCTCGCCCGTGTTTTATCTGCTGGCGGTGCTCCTGGTCATCGCGCAGGTGTTGATCGTCACCGCGCTCCAGGCGCTCCTGATGTCGATCGTGCTGCGGTGGGTCCCGGCGCGCCTGGCCCGGGATTTTGCCGCCGGTATCGCGGGCCTGAGCGGCGCGGGTTTCTACATCGCCTGGAACGTGAACCTCCGGCAGTCGTTCGAATTCCGCTCCCGGCCCGACTTCACCAACGCCACATCCTTCATCCAGCAGGTCGGTTGGCTGCCCCCGACATGGCCCGCCCATGCGCTGAGCGGGGTCATCGACGCCAGCGCCGGCGCGGCCGCCGGCTGGACTCTGCTCACCCTCGCGCTGGCAGGGTTGGTGGCGACTGCGGCGGCGCTCCTTTACGGCAGGACTCTGCTGGCGGGGCTCGGGGTTTTCGGCGGCGCAGCGATGAAGTGGCGGCCCTCCAGGCAGCGGCCGCTAGCTGTGACCCGGGCTGGCGCGGGCTCACCTTTGCGGGCCATCGCGCGCAAGGACTGGCTCGCGTACCGGCGGGACATCCGGCGGCTGAGCCGCCTGCTTCCCGCCCTCCTCTTCCCGATCGGCTACGCGTTCGCTTTCAGCCGGCCCTCCAGGGAGCTGAGTGGGTTCTGGTCCGAGGTGTTCCTGATCGCGTTCATCTCGATGTTCATGTCCACGACGCTGGGCACGCCCTCGGTTCCCAGTGAGCGCCGCGGCTTTCAGCTGCTGCGCATGTCGCCTCTTCCGATGTGGCAGGTCATCCGCGCCAAGGTCGCGCTCACCCTGCCCGCCGTCCTCGTAGTGACAGCGGCCTTCGGCCTGGTCGTCGCGCTGATCGAGCGCAACCCCGCCTCGGAGATCGTCGAGCTGATCGCCCTGGGGACGTGGCTCGGCGTGGGATTCGTCGCGGTCGGCGTCTCGGCCGGGGCGATCGACCCGCGGTTCGAGTCCTCCGACGACCGGCGCGCGGTCGGCATGGTCGGCACGCTCGCGGGCGTCGGCGGAGCGCTCGGCTTTGGCGCGCTCAGCGTCGGCGCGTTCGCGCTGCTGGTTTTTGCGGTGGGCGCGCTCGCAGGGACCACCCATCTCGGCTCGCTCCCTTCCACGCCCGCGATCGGCGCTTTGCTCGGGGCGGCCGCGCTCGTCCTCGCCGCCGGCGCGGCCACCGTGGTAGGAGCGCTCCTGTGGGCCGCCAACTCGAGCCTGGTGCGCTTCGAGGATGCGATCGCCGCGACCTAGCTGCGGGCTCGAATCCCACTGCCAACGGTCAGCGCGGACCGATGAGCTCCCACCTGTTCCCTACGACGTCGACGAAGACCGCGACCTGTCCGTAGGGCTCTGTTCGCGGCCGGGTCACAAACTCGACGCCGGCGGCCGTGAGGCGCTCGTACACCGCCGCGAAATCGTCGACGCGGAGGAAGAAGCCGACCCTCCCGGCCACCTGCTTGCCGACCACGGCCGCCTGGGCCGGGCCGTCCGCGCGAGCGATCTGGATGGCGGTCTGTGCGCCGGGCGGGCGCACGACGACCCACCGCTTGGCTCGACCGTCGTTGGTCAGCGACGGCGAGTCTTCGACCAGCTCGAAGCCCAGGACCTTGACGAAGAATTCGATGGCAGGGTCGTATTCGTCGACCACGACCGTGACCATGCTCAGGAAATTCACGGCAGGAGACTACTCGAAAGGATCCTCGATCAGCTCAGCGCGGAATCCCCCGGCGGGCTCGACCGTCAGCCCGACGACGGCAAAACGAATAGGCCCGCGCCAGCCGGCGAGCGCCCGGTATTCGGCCGCTGCCGACATCATGGCGCGGCGCTTGCGTGGTCCCACCGCCTCCAGTGGAGTCCCGAAAGCGCCGTCGGTGCGGGTCTTGACCTCCACCACCACGAGCATCCCGCCGCGCCGGCAGACGAGGTCGAGCTCGCCCCTGCGCGCCCGAAACCCAGCCCCCACGACCTCGTAGCCCCGTGATCGGAGCAGGTCGGAGGCGGCCTTCTCGCCGGCGCGCCCTAGCTCGAGCCGAGAAGCTCGGAAACGCGAAACGGCGCCCATGTCGTCCGGTGAATCGGGCTGGGACCGAGGCGGCGGATCGCCGCCCGGTGAGACGGCGTGGCATAGCCTTTGTGGTCGGCGAAGCCGTAGCCGGGGTACAAACGGTCGTACTCCACCATCGTCGTGTCACGGGCCACCTTGGCCACGATGCTCGCCGCCATGATCGACGCGCAGATTCGATCTCCGCGCACGACGGCCATCTGCGGCAGCGGCGCCTCGGGGACGTCGAACGCGTCGACCAGCAGGTACTCCGCCCGGATCTTCAACCCGGCGACCGCGCCTGCGGCTGCCAGGTGCCGGGCCTTGAAGAGGCCGAGGCGTCCCACCTGCTCGTGGTCGACGGCGCACACCGATACAGCCATCGCCTTTCGGCGGATGACCGCGTCGAGGCGCTCGCGCTGGTCCGCCCTGAGCAACTTGGAGTCGTCAAGGCCCGGGATCTTCACGCCGATGGGCAGCACGACCGCGCCGGCCACCACCGGCCCCGCGAGCGGTCCCATGCCCACCTCGTCGACTCCCGCCACTACCTGGTAGCCCATGGCTTCGGCCACACGCTCGTAGTGCCAGAGCTTCGGTCGCATCAACTTGAGACTAATGAGCCTGGCGCTCGGGGCCAAGGCCCTTAACCGGTGCTTCTGGAGCTACGCCTCGTCGCTGCTGGCCTCGGCCGGCTCCGCCGCCTCCGCCGGTTCGTCCTGGACCAGGCGGCGCCGCTCGCGGATACGGGCGGCACGGCCGACCTTTCCGCGCAGGTAGTACAGGCGGCCCTGCCGGACGTCGCCGTGGCGGAGCACGTCGATCTTGTCGATGCGCGGGGAGTGGATCATGAAGGTGCGCTCCACTCCAACTCCATGGGTCACGCGCCGCACGGTGAAGTTCTGCCGGAGGCCACCCCCGGTGACGCGGATCACCGTGCCCTCGAACACCTGGATTCTCTCGCGCGTGCCTTCGACGACTTTCGCGTGCACCTTCACCGTGTCGCCCGCCCTCAGGGCTGGGACCTTGGCTTTCTCCTGCTCCTTTTCGAGCTGCTGGATCACGTTCATGTCTTTTTCAACTCCTTGGTGTGTGAAACATGTCTTTGGGCCGCTTGCTGGCGGCGCCACTGGCGGATGCGGGCGTGGTCTCCGGACAGAAGCACGTCGGGTACGGCCATGCCGCGGTACTCCGCCGGCCGCGTGAACTGCGGCCACCCGGCGGGCTCGCTGGAAAATGTGTCCTGCGCCAGCGATCCCGGGTCGCCCACCACGCCCGGCAGGAGCCGGGCGACGGCGTCGATCAGGACCATGGCTGGCAGCTCGCCGCCGCTGAGGACGTATTCACCGATCGAGATCTCACGCGCATCCAGCGCGGTGCGAACCCGATCGTCGATTCCCTCGTATCGGCCGCACACGATGACCACGCCCGGCTGCTGAGCGAGGCCGGCCGCGAGCTCCTGGTCGAGTGGCTCGCCCCACGGCTCCATCAGGATCACCGGCCCCGGGTTCAACGACCGAATCGATTCCACCGCCTCGATCACGGGCTCGGGCTTCATGACCATGCCCGGACCGCCGCCGAACGGCATGTCGTCGACCTGCCGGTGCCGGTCGTGGGTGTGGTCGCGCAGGTCGTGCGTCTGCAGCTCGACCAACCCGCGCTCGATGGCACGGCCGACGACGCCCTGGGCGAACACGGGCCCGAACATCCCCGGGAAGATGGTCACGACGTCGAATCGCATATCAGTCCTTGGCTTCCTCGACACTGACGAGCCAGTCCGCCACCACCACGCGTCGCGATTCGAGGTCCACCTCGAGCACCGCGTCGCGGGTGGCCGGGATCAGGTGCTCGATCGCGCCGTCGTGGCTCACCCATACGTCGTTGGCCGGACGTTCGAGGACCTCGGCGATGATGCCGAGCGGCGCGCCGGAACGGGTCTTCACGGCGAGCCCCACCACCTGGTGGTGGTAGAAACGCCCCTCCTGCAACTGCCTCGTGTCCGCCTCGGACACCTCGAGGTAGCGGCCGCGAAACAGCTCAGCGATGGAACGGTCGTCGATGCCTTTCAGCTTGACCACCAACCCGGGCTGCCCGGGCCGGCTCCACTCCACCTTGCGTTCAGCGCCCTCCAGCATGAGCTCCGCTCCGGGGTCGAAGCGATCGTCGAAGTCTGTCAAGGGTAAAACCTTGACAGCTCCGTCGAGCCCGTATGCGCCCATCACCTGTCCGATCCTGATCACTCAGGCGACGGCCCCGCAGGTCCGCGGCCCCGCGGCCCCGGGTGAGGCAGCGACGCGTTGGCGAGGTCCACAAAGACCCGCTTGTGGTCACGCAACGAAGCGACCCGCACCAGCGTGCGGATGGCTTCGATGTTGCGGCCCGCTTTGCCGATGAATCGGCCCACGTCTGCATCGGCCAGCTTGACCTTGATCGCGACGGTGCCGCCGCCCCGCTCGAAAGCCTCGACCGAGACCTCGTCCGGCTTCTCGGCCAGCGATTTGGCGACGAACTCAACCATGGCGCGATAGTCGATGCCCGGTCCGTTCGAGACCGGCCGGTCGCGCCGAAATCCACGGTCCATGCCTCCCCGGCGGAAATCACGCCGAGGGGGTCGGCTTCTCTGCGTGTCGCTCAAGTATTCCCTCCCGCTTCAACAGGCTTCGCGCAGCTTCGCTGGGCTGCGCGCCCTGCTTCAGCCACAACAGCACCTTGTCCGCATCGATCTTGACCTGCACCGGGTCGGTCATCGGGTCGTAGTACCCGAGGTGCTCGATAAAGCGGCCGTCGCGCGGCGAGCGCGAATCCGCCACCACGAGGCGGTAGAAGGGGTGCTTCTTCGCCCCCATGCGCCTCAACCTGATCTTTACCAACCTGTTCCTCCTTGTCCAAACATGCGTGGAAGTCCGACGACCTTGCCCTTCCGGTTCTTAGCACCGAACTGCTTGGCCAGCTTTTGCATGGCCTCTCGGGCTTTGAGCACCCGATTGACGTCGGCCGGCTGGACGCCGCTGCCCCGCGCGATCCTGCGCTTGCGCGCCCCGTCGATGAGGTCGGGATGCGCGCGCTCTCGATTCGTCATCGAAAGGATGATCGCCTCCATGCGCCGCACCTCGCGCTCCGTGTCGACCCCCGACACCTGGCCCTTGAGAGTCGACCCGCCGGGAATCATATCGAGCATTCCCTCGAGCGATCCCATGCCGCGGAGCTGGCGGAGCTGCGTGAGGAAGTCGTCGAAAGTCAGCTGCCCGTTGCGCAGCCGGCGTTCGACCTCCTCCGCCTGCTGCTTGTCGACGGTGCGCTCGGCGCGCTCGATCAGCGTCAGCATGTCGCCCATCCCGAGGATGCGCGAGGCCATTCGCTCGGCGTGGAACACCTCCATGTCCTGCGGCTTCTCGCCCGTGCCCGCGAACCGGATGCGCTGCCCGGTCGCGACACGCAGCGACAATGCGGCCCCACCGCGCGCGTCGCCGTCCAGCTTGGTCAGCACCACCCCGTCGACCCCGACCTCCTGGCCGAAGGTCTCGCCCACCTTGACGGCCTCCTGGCCGGTCATCGAGTCGGCGACCAGCAGGGTCTCGGTCACGGGGACGGCGCGCTTGAGTCTTTTCAGCTCGTCCATGAGCTCGGCGTCGACGTGGAGACGGCCGGCGGTGTCGAGGATCACCACGTCGCACATGAGCCTGCGCGCCTCGCTGATCGCCGCGGCGGCGATCTCCTCCACGGTCCCGATCCCCGAATGAAAGGGAACCTCCTCGCGACCGGCAAGGACGCGGAGCTGCTCGACAGCCGCCGGCCGGCGCAGGTCGAGACCCGCCAGGAGGGGCCTGTGCCCTTCGCGCTTCGCCAACCGGGCCAGCTTCACCGCCGTGGTGGTCTTGCCCGAGCCCTGGAGCCCCACCAGCATCAGCACGGTCGGCGGGGCTGACGCATATCGAAGGCCTTCCGAGTTGCCGCCCAGCAGCTCGACCAGCTCATCGTGGACTGCCTTCACGACCTGCTGCGGAGCGGTAAGGCCGGCCGCCACCTCGACCCCCTGGAGCCGGCCGCGGACCCGCTCGACGAACTCTTTGACCACCTTGAAGTTGACGTCGGCCTCGAGAAGGGCCAGCCGCACCTCGCGCAGGCCCGCATCGACGTCTTCGGGCCTCAGCACTCCGCGGCCGGTGAGCTTCTTCAGCGCGGCGGTCAGCCGCTCGCCCAGGGCCTCGAACATCAGGCCGACGCCTCGAGCCTGGACAAACGCCGCTTGAGACCGGCCAGGTCACGCTCCATCGCGTCCAGCGCCCGCCGCCTGCGCCCTGTCTCTGCGAGCAGGCCCAGCTTGCGTTCATAGTCCTGCAAAGCACGAGTCGAACGCTTGACGATGTCGTGCACGGCCGCCCGCGACGTGCCGTGGTGCGTGGCGATCTCCGCGAGCGACCAGTCGCTCCGCAAGTAGAGATCGACGACCTCGCGCTGGTGGTCGGTCAGCAGGGCTCCGTAGCGCTCGAAAAGGGCGAGAGCGCGGCCGCGAGCCTGCAGGGTGTCAAGGGCCATGCCTTGACAGCTTATCAAGTAATAGAATCGAGGTGCCATGGGACCTTTGGTGATCGAGATCTTTCGGTATCACAAGTGGGCGAACCTCGAGCTCCTCTCCTCCTGTGCTGACTTGACCGATGAGCAGCTGCAGCTGACCGCACCGGGGACGTATGGAACGGTGGCGGGAACCTTTATGCACCTCCTGGGTGGCGAGCAGCGCTATCTCGCCCGGTTGGGCGCCGGCCAGCCGCGCCTCAACGAGAAGAGCGAGTTTCCCGGCATTGCCAAGCTCATCGCACACGCCACGCGGACCGGCGACGAGCTGATCGCGATCGCGGAACGAGGCAAGCCCGACGAGCCCTTCGAAACCACGTTCCAGGACGGCCGTTATACGTTGCACCCGAACGTGCTCCTGGTCCAGGCCCTGCACCACGGGAACGACCACCGCACCCACATCTGCACGATTTTGGGCAGTCATGGGCTGGCCTACCGGGACATGGACGGTTGGTCCTATGCCGACGCGACGGGCGCGATGAAGCGCGTGGACAACACCTGATGCTCACCGCCATCGTGCTCGTCAGGTCGACTCGCGAAGGGCTGAACACACTCGGCCCGAAGCTGGCCGACATCGAAGGCATCGCGGAGGTCTACACCGTGACAGGCGACTGGGACTTCGTCGCAATCGCCAGGGTTCGCGAGCACGACGACCTGGCCAAGGTCGTGACCCAGCACCTCGGGCACCTGGAGGGCATCGAGCGCACGCAGACGATGGTCGCCTTCCAGCAGTTTTCCGCCCACGACCTCGAGGCCATGTTCGGCCTGGGACTCGAGGACCGCAAGGACTGACAGACCTCCTCCCGGTCGCGCTTCGCGCAGCCCGCGCCGGCGCGAGCGTCCTGCTCGAAGCGGGATTGCCTCGCCCGGGGAGTGCCGCCGAGCTCAAGGGCGTCGGAGATTACGTGACCGCGTCCGACCGTCGCTCGGAGTCGGCAATCCTCGAGGTCCTGGCCCGCGAATCCCCGGGGATCCCCGTGCTGGCCGAGGAGGGCGGCGGCAGGCGCGAAGGCACCATGTGGGTCGTCGACCCGCTGGACGGAACCACCAACTTCACGCGCGGGTTCCCCTCGGTGGGCGTTTCGGTCGGGCTGCTCGAGGACCGCAAGCCGGTGCTGGGGGTCGTGCTCGCCCCGTACCTGCAGCTCGAGTTCGCAGCCGTCCTCGGCGGGGGCGCGTTCATGAACGGAGATCGCCTCCCGATGCTGCGCGCTCTCGAGCCGTCGAAGGCGGTCGTCGCGACCGGCTTTCCCTTTCGCAACAAGGCGCTGCTCCCACGTTATCTCCACGTCATGGAGGCGGCGCTCGGCCGGTTCGAAGACCTGCGGCGCGCGGGGGCGGCGGCCCTCGACCTGGCCTGGACCGCCGCCGGCACGTTCGACGGCTTTTTCGAGCTTGGGCTGAATCCGTGGGACGTCGCCGCCGGCTCGGCCCTCGTGCTCGAGGTTGGCGGCCGCGTCACCGACTGGTCGGGCGGCGACACCTGGATCGAGACTGGCCACATCCTGGCCGCAGCGCCGGCCGTGCACGAGGTCCTGCTAGACCTGGCCCGTCAGTCGCCTCACCGGTAGCTCGACCAGCGCCCGCCACTGCTGCCGCAGCGCCATTCCCGCAGGGACGGTGCCTGCATTGCGCCTCACGCTCGGAGTCGTGGCCCTCAACTGGACCGCCGTCCGAAAATCACCCTCGTACTCGGTGACGACGCGCGCGATGTCGTGCGCGCCGAAATGGCAGTCGCTGCCGCCCACGGGAGCGCCGAGGCGATCATGGTTGCGTTGATAGAAGTCGTTCAGCATTCGCCGCCGGCGATTCCCGATCGGCACCGTGAACTTCATCTCGATCCCGTCCACGTGACGGCGCTCCAGCAGCCGCTGCAGCATGCCCGGCTGGATCGAGCCGAAATACACCGGCATGAATGGGTGCGGCACTATGGCAAGCCCGCCCTGGTCGTGAATCGCGTCGACGGTGTCGTCGAGCGACATGCCTCTTTTGACCGGTTGCTCGAGGAACCACCCCATGATGTGGGTCTGGGCGGGCCACGCGGTCGTGATCTCCTGCCCCGAGACCACGCCGAGGCCTGCTGCCGCGCCGCGCTGCTGCACCTCTTTCACCGAGGCCATGGTGTCGTGGTCTGTGACCGCGATCAGGTCGAGCCCCGCTTTCAGCGCCGCATCCACCAGCTCCGCGGGCGTGACCATGCCGTCGGACGAAAGGGTGTGGCAGTGAGGATCGGCGACCGGCACAGGCCTACTCCTGGAAGAGCGACCGGATGAACGCCGGCGGGTCGAACGCGATCAGGTCGTCGATGCCCTCCCCCACTCCCGCGAACTTTACCGGCACCCCGAGCTCCGACTCGATGGATATGACGGCTCCACCCTTGGCGCTGCTGTCGAGCTTCGCCAGCACCAGGCCGGTCATCGGGATCGACTGGTTGAACACCCTGGCCTGCACCAGGCTGCTCAAGCCGAGCACCGCGTCGAGCACGAGCAGCGATTCATAGCTCGTGCCGCCGAGCGCCTTGCCGGTGACGCGCCCCACCTTGCCGAGCTCGTCCAACAGGTTGCGTTGCGTCTGCAGGCGCCCGGCCGTGTCGACCAGCACCACGTCGTTTCCGCGCCCGCGGGCCAACTGCACCCCGTCGAACACGACCGAGGCCGGGTCCGCGCCCTGCTGCCCGGCAAAGTGCGCCACCCCCGCTCGCTCCGCCCACGCGACCATCTGCTCCACGCCCGCGGCCCGATAGGTGTCTGCGGCGACGACCAGGGGGTGGCGACCCGCGGCGCGCAGGCGGTGCGCCAGCTTGCCGATCGTTGTGGTCTTGCCGGCGCCGTTGACGCCATAGACGAGCACACAAGCGGGGTTGGCGGTCAGGTCGAGGTCGCGTGAACGCGTCGACATGACCTCGGACGCGGCCGCGACCAGGGATTCGACGGCCTCGTCCTTTGTTCGCGGCGCCCGGCGGCGCACCGCGGCCGACAGGCGCACGGCCGCCGCGGGACCGAGGTCGGCCGAAATGAGCAGCTCCTCGAGCTCCTCGTAATAGCCGGCCGCCAGCGGTGGGCTGAGCGACCTGATACCGGCCGACAGAAAGCTCCGAGTCCGTCCGCCGACCCGACTCCAGACGCTGGGCGGCCTGGGAAGCCCCGTCAACCCGCCTGGGCGGTGCTCGCGGCCCTGGTGGCCGGCTTGCGAATGTCGTCGAGCCTCACCGACACGAGGTGGGACGAGCCGCTCTCGTCGAGGTGGATGCCGTACAGGGTCGAGGCGTGGGACATCGTCACGTGGTTGTGCGTGATGACCAGGAACTGCCGCTCAGCTCCCAACCTCGCGACCATCTGCCCGAAGCGGCCGACGTTGGCGTCGTCCAGGGCGGCGTCGACCTCGTCCAGGATGGTGAACGGGCTCGGGTTGACTTCGTCGAGGGCGAGCACCAGGGCGAGCGCCGCCAGGGACCGCTCCCCAGATGAGAGCAGGGTCACGTTCTGGAGACGCTTGCGCGGCGGCTGGACGAGGATCTCGACGCCGGTGCGCGGCCCCTCCTCGCCCTCCGCGTGTCGCAGCGTGGCTCGGCCACCCGGGTTGAGCTCGGCGAAGTATTCGTTGAAGTTGGCGGCCACCGCGCCGAAGACGGCCTCGTACCGAGACTCCTCCTCCTCGCGCAGCTTCCCGATGAGCTGCTCGAGGTCCGCCCGGGCTGCGGCGATGTCCTGCAGCTGGTCGGCGAGCGTTTGAAACCGCTCCTCCAGCTCGCGGCACTCGGCGTCCGCGAGCGCGTTGGTAGGGCCGATCTCCTCGAGCCGGCGCTCCAGCGCGCGCATCTCCTTCTCGCGCACCTTGCCGCCGGGCACCTCTTCCGGCGCCACACCGCCCGGCATGCGCGAGCGAATCTCGTCCATGCGCGCCTGCAGGAGCTCAGCCTCGCGCGCCAGCAGCTCGAGGTTGCCCTCCAGCGTGCCCGCCTTGAGACGCGCATCGATTCGAGCCTCCTCGAGAGCCACCAGGCGTCGCGCACCTTCAGCCATCTCGGCCTCGTCCTCGGGGGACTCCTGCTCGGTGGCGGCGAGCGCGGACCGCGTGGCCACAGCGGCTTCAGCCAGCGCGGGCAGCGACTCGGCGGCCGCAGTCGCCACGCCTGCGAGCTCTTCGATGCGGTCGCGCCTGTCATCGGCCGCGGCCCGGAGCCGTGCCAGGTCCAAGCCGACCGAGTCGAGCCGGCGCTCCAGGTCGTCCACCCGGTCGCGCCAGCGCGCCCGCTCGAGCTCCTGGCGCTGTGCGACGGCTCGGCGCTCGGCCAGATCCTCGAGGCCAGCCTCGAGCTCGCGGGCCATCGCTTCCGCGTGGTCCTCGGCAGCCGCTGCGGCACGCTCGAGCTCAGCCAGCCGGGCCGACTCCGCCTGCTCGGCCCGGCGCGCGGCATCGAGCAGGCTCACGGTCTCCTCGGAGCGGGCGGCGCTGCCGGCCCGCGCCCGGAGCTGTGCGAGCTCAGACTCCGCCTGCTTGACCGTCTGCGCCGTAGGCCTGGCCAGCGACGCCGCCGGCTCCAGCTCCATCACCCGTTCGCGCAGGTGAGCGCGCCGGGTGTCGATCTCCAGCCTCGGGTCCGAGCCCGCGCGGACGATGCCGGCATCCCGGTAGACGCCTTCTTTTGTGACTGAGTCACCGACCACGACGTGGCCGAGCAGGCGGCGCGCGATCAGCTCGTAGCCGGGGCGGCACCGCGTGTGCTCGAGAAGCGAGCCCGGCAGCGCGTCGGGGACGGGCACCGGGTAGAGGACCGTGCGCTGGTGGTCGGCGGCACGAGCCGAGCCCAGGGCCGCCTCCTCTTCCTGCTCCACCAGGGCATCGACCAGCGGCCCGAGCACGGCCGAAAGCGCCGCCTCGTAGCCGGGCACGGGAATCAGCACGTCGCTCAACCTCACCAGCCCGGGGCCGGGCTCCGGGCGCAGCGCGCTCAGGCCCTCGAGCTCGGAACGCAGTCTCGTCACCGTCACGGCGGCCGTCTCGGCCGCTTCCGCCTCGCCGCGAGCCCTGGCGAGCTCGGCTTCGGCGTCGGGGATGAGGCGCGCGGCCGCGGCCATCTCGTCGAGGCGCGCGACCTGTTCCTCGAGGAACTCGCGACGGGTGCGAAGGCCCGCCAGCGCAGAGGCTGCAGTCGCCGCCGCCCGGCGTGCCTGCTCGGCGTCGCGGCGCGAGTGGAGCACTGCCGACTGGTCCGGGACCGCCGGCGCCGGCGCGGTCTCGGGCTCCGGCACCGCGCTCAGTGCGAGCGAGGCCTGCTCCAGCTCGGCGGCGAGCTGCGCTCGCACCGCCTCCGCCGCGGCCGACCGGGCCCGCCCGTCCGCCTCTTCGCGACCCGCCGCGTCCGCCAGCGCCTGCTGGTTGGCCGCGCGCTCCTCGGCCAGCTGCAGCACGTGCTCGGCCTGCGCAACGTCGAGCCGTAGCCGCCCCAGCGTGCGCTGCCTGGCCAGGCGCCTGTCCTGGGCCGCCTGGATGTCGGCACGCCACGCCTGGAACTCCGCCTCTGCCGACAGTGCCTGCTCCCGAGCCTCGACCAGCCGGCGCTCCAGCGCCTGCGCCTGGGACGAAGCCCGCCGGTGTGCGTCGCGCGCCTCGCGCCACTCCTCCCATACGATGCTGCCGCGCAGGAGCTCGAGCCGGGCGGCCGCCTCGCCCGCCTCTCGCGCCGCCGCCGCCTGGACCCTCAGGACCTCGAGACGGGGCTCGATCTCCGACCTCAGGTCTTCCAGGCGCAGCAGGTTGGCCGCGAGCTCGCTCAGGCGCTGGGCCGCCTCCTGGCGGCGGGCTTTGACGCCGCGAACCTGGGCCGCCTCCTCGAGCAGCTGACGCCGCTCGGCCGGCGAGCAGACGACGATGTGCTCGATGTCGTGCTGGTCGATGATCGCGTAAGAGTCGACGGTGAGGCCGGTCGACGACAGGAGGTGCAGAAGGTCGCGCCTGCGGACGCGGCTTCCGTTGAGGTAGTAATCGCTCTCGCCGTCCCGCTCGATTCGGCGCTTGATGGCGACTTCGTGATAGTCGACCGGCAGGCGGCCCGCCGTGTTGTCGAAGACCAGCGAAACCTCCGCGAACGCCGCCCGCGACCGGCGCTCGCCTCCGGCATAGATGACCTCCTCCATCTTGCGGCCGCGGATGTCGCGGGCCTGGCCTGAGCCCAGGACCCACTTGATGGAGTCGACGATGTTGGTCTTGCCGGAGCCGTTGGGGCCGACGATGGCGGTCACCCCGCCCTCGAACCTGATCTCGGTGGCCCGGGCGAATGTCTTGAAGCCCAGCAGGCTCAGTGAGCGGAGGAACAAACTGGGGGCTAGGCTAGCAGATGTAGGGGTCGCTTGATCCTCAGGCACAAGATGTGTGCGCTACTCGAGCGGCTCTCCGAACTGGCGGCTGCGGGTTTCCGCCGGCGACGCCGGCTCGTCAGGTGGCGGCTGGGGCGGCGCCCCGGGTTCCTCACGTGCTTCTTGGACGCCTTCCGGCTCTGTCCCCAAAGACACGATTTCCGCGACCGCCGGCTCCCCCGAATCCAAGGCGGCGGGCTCGGCCCGTTTGCGGGGCGAGCGGCGGGTGCGGGGCTTGAGGGTCTTGGCCGCCGGCTTGTCGGCTCCAGCGCCGAGCAGGCTGGCGAGCGCTGTGCGCGCAGCGTCCTGTTCCGCCTCCTGCTTGGTCTCGCCGTGCCCTGTGCCCAGGGGCTCGGCGCCGGCGAACACCACCGACGTGTATTCGCGCTTGGTCCCGACCCGTGCTCCCTCGCTGTCGTAGAACGGGGTGGCGCCGAAGCGCTCCTGCGCGACCTGTTGCAGCCGGCCCTTGAAGTTCTCGTCCTTGGCCGGGGTCGGCAGGGATCGGTAGCGGTTCAGGTAGTAGTGGTAGGCCGCGTCGTAGCCCGCGTCGAGGAACATCGCTCCGAGCACCGCCTCGAACGCGTTGGCCAGCAGCGACTTGAGGTTGCGGCCGCCGCCCTTGGCGATGCCCTTCCCAAGGTAAAGGTAACTGCCGAGCTCGAGCTGCTCTGCGAGGAGGGCGAGGGTGTTGGTGTTCACCATCGCCGACCTCGTCTGGGTCAGCTCTCCTTCCGTGGCGCCGGGATGATGTTTGTAGAGGTACTCCGCCGTGATGAGCTGCAGGACCGCGTCGCCCAAGTATTCGAGCCGCTCGTTGTCGCGAGGCGAAAGGTGTGGGCTCTCGTTGGCGAAGGAGCTGTGGGTGACGGCCTCCAGCAACAGCTCGGGGTCGCGGAAATGGATCCCTATCTTCTGCTGGAGAAGCTGCAGGGATTGCGCGAGCGGGGCAGCCTGCGGCTGTGCTATGAGCCGGCCTTCTCCTGGATGTACTCCCACGCCTGCCCGACGGTCGTGATCTTCTCAGCGTCGTCGTCGGGAATCTCCAACCCGGTGTTCTCCTCGAACGCGTAGATCAGCTCCACGAGGTCGAGCGAATCGGCGTTGAGGTCCTCCTGGAAGGATGCGTCCATCGTCACCTGCTCGGGCTCACAACCTAGGCGCTCGACGATGATGTTCTTGAAGTCCTCGAAGCTCAGCTTTTGAGTTTCCATACGCGGACTACTGTATCACCGCCGGGGAACAGACCCGGCGTCGCGCCTAGGCGGCGAAGGACACCGCGGCGACGGCGGACGGTGTGCCCGCGGCGACCGCCATCCGCCCCGGCGCGAGCTCGCGCATCATCCCGGTGAGGGCGCGCTTCGGGCCGACCTCGATGAAGGCGTCGCAACCCATCTCGACCAGCGACGCCACGCACGCAGCCCAGCGCACAGGCGAGCGGAGCTGCATCTCCATGACGTGGGCGATGCGATCACCACCAAGATGCGGCCTGCCGGTCAGGTTCGCCATCACTGGGATTCGCGGCGAACGCCACTCGACGCGATCGAGGGCGGCGCGAAGGCGCTCGGCCGCGGGCGCCATGAGGGGAGTGTGAAAAGCGGCGCTTACGTTCAGCGGGATCACCCTCTTGGCGCCGGCGACCTGGAGCCGCTGCGTGGCCACCTCGAGCCCCGTCATCGTTCCCGCGATCACCACCTGCGTCGGGGTGTTGTAGTTGGCGGGCCAGGCGTCGTTCATCCCCGCGAGCGCCACCTCGACCGCCGGCGCGTCGAGTCCCAGCACGGCCGACATGGAGGTCGTGCCCGCGGGCGCGGCCTCCGCCATCGCCTTGCCGCGCTCGACCACGGCCTTGATCACCTCGGGCGCGCCGACCGCTCCGGACGCGGCCAGCGCCGCGTACTCGCCGACCGAGTGCCCCGCCGCCGCCGCCGGCTCGATCCCGCGCCGCCGCAACAGCATCGTCAGCCCGACGCCGGCGAAACACAGGGCCGGCTGCGCGTTCTGGGTCAGGCGCAGCTCGTCATCGTCGGCCGTGGTGAGGAGGCGGCGCAGATCCACGCCCGCGAAAGATGCGCACCTGTCGCACAGGGCTGAAACCTCGGGATCGGCGAGGAGATCGATTCCCATCCCGGGCTGCTGCGAGCCCTGGCCTGGAAACACGAACGCGACCTTCGCCGTTATTCGGCCGCCTTGACGACTTCGCGGCCGGCGTAGTGCCCGCAGTTGGGGCAGATCGCGTGCGGCCGCTTGGGGTGCTTGCAGTTGGGGCACGGCTGGATCTGCACCAGCGCCAGCGCGAGGTGCGAGCGGCGCCGCCCCTTCTTCGACTTGGAAAGCTTGACCTTCGGTAGAGCCATGGCTCTTGGAAGTTTACGGGAAGCGGCGCGGGTGAGGCAGGCCTCCCCGGCGGAACCCCCTCGGGCGCAATGCAACGTCGGGAGGTGTCTGGAAAGTGAAGCGCGTGGTGACGGCCGGAATGAATCCGGCCGGCAGCTCCACTCAGCTCGACTTAGGAACCAGTTGCCTGGTCGGCGTTCTCGTCGGCGGCAGGCTGGTTGGTCTGCAGCGCCTCGACGCCGCGGCGGACGGTGGCCAGGGTGCGGCCGAGATGCGCCTCGAGCTGCTTCAGCTGCTCCAGGGCGTATCCCTCGGCCTCGCGGATGATCTGGTCCGACTTCGCCTGCGCGTCCTTGATCACCTGGGCGGCGTGGCGCTCGGCGCGGCGGAGGATCTCGTGCTCGGAGGCCGTCTCTTCCGCCCTCTCGTTGGCACGCGACATGATCCGCGCCGCCTCGGCATGAGCCTCGGTGATGATCCGCTGCTGCTCGGAGACCGTCCAGTTGGCCTGCTTGATCTCGTCGGGGAGGTTGAACCGGACCTGGTCGATCAGCTCCATGATCTCGTCCTCGTTCACCATGACCTGGGTCGAGAGCGGAACGTGGCGCGCGTTCTGGATCAGATAGTCGAAACGGTCAAGCAGCTCGTCGACCTTTATCTGTACTTCTCCTTCAGGGCTCTCGCAACGGGTGGTGGCACGAGGTCCGACACGTTCCCGCCGTAACTTGCGATGTCCTTCAAGATACTTGACGAGACGTAGATGTGGGCGAAGCTCGACATGAGGAAGACCGTGTGTATGTCCGGGGCAAGCTTACGGTTCATCAGCGCCTGCTGGAGCTCGGCGTCGAAGTCTGAGTAGGCGCGCAGCCCCTTGACCAGCGTGTTCGCGCCTTTTGAGCGCGCGTACTCGACGGTCAATCCTTTGAAGCTCGCCACCTCGACCCGCTCGCGTCCCTTGAGGGATGCGCCGATCAGGTGGATGCGCTCTTCGACCGTGAACAGCGGCTTCCGCTTGTCCGGGTTCGCGGCCACCGCGACGATGAGCCTGTCGAAGATGCCGAGCGCCCGGTCGACGACGTCGAGGTGGCCGTTGGTGAACGGGTCGAAGCTGCCCGGGTAGACGGCGGTCTTCGCCCTCGGCGTGATGTTCGCGCTTGATTTCAAGATTCCCCGCGAGCTCACGGCGCAACCTCCGGCTCCGCCGGGATGAGCACCGTGACCATGGTGTCGCCGTAACGTCGCTGGCGGTCGACCACCAGGCGGCTCAACCGCGGCAGCGCCTGCCGTCGAGAATGCTCGGCCAGCACGGTCGCCGGAGTGACCTCACGGTCGAGTGCCTTGAGCGCGTTGTCCATCACGACGTCCTCATAGGGCGGATCGAGAAACACGAAGCGTGCGGCTTTGAGCGCGTCCGGCGATGCCTCGATCCATCGCACGACGTCAGCCCTGACGACGGTCGAGCGTTCCTTGAGGCCGAGGGCGTCCAAGTTCTGGCGCAGGATAGCAAGACCACGGGGCTCACGGTCCACGAAGGTGACGGTGGCCGCGCCGCGCGAAAGGGCCTCGATGCCCATCGCGCCCGAACCCGCAAACAGGTCGAGGACCCTGGCGCCCTCGATCTCCCGGCCGACCATGTTGAAGATCGCCTGCTTCACCATGCCCTGTGTCGGCCTGATGTTCTTGGGCGCTTTCAGCCTGCGCCCGCGCGCCTCCCCGCCGCTGACGCGAAGTCTCGACAAAGCTCAGTCGAGCTTCGGGCGGCGGCCGATCCAGGGGCGGGCCTGCTCGAGCTGCGCCGCCAGGCCGAGGATCACCGCCTCACCATGCGGCGGGCCGACCAGCTGGACGCCGATCGGCAGTCCGGCGGAATCGACGCCCAGGGGGAGTGAGATCGCGGGCTGGCCGGTGCAGTTGTACGGGTAGGTGAACCCGATGAAGTCCATGTATTCGTCGCCCGCGGTCGCCACGTCGGCGCCAAGCGTGTTGAGGGGCGGCGCGGTCCGGGGCAAGGTGGGCGTGACCAGGACGTCATGCGTCTCCCAGTAGGCGACCACCACGCGGCTGTGCATGCGGATCGCGTCCACGGCGCGCACGTAATCGGCCGCGGTCAGCTGCTTTGCGAACGCGAGCCCCAACTGGTTGAAGGGCTCGAGCAGTGTCTCGTCGGAGATCGGAAGCGAAGCGAGGCCGGAGACGACGACCAGCTGCATGGGCCCCCGGAAAGGGTCCGTGTCGGGCCCGCCCTCCGTGACCTGGTGGCCGAGGCTTTCGAGCAGGGTCGCGATCTCACGCACGCACGCGGCCACGTCGGGCTGCACCGGCGCGCCGCCGCCCACCACGAACCCCACGCGCAGCTTCCTGTTGGCTGGCAGTGCCGCGCTCGCGAACGGAGCCTCCGGCTCGGCCCAGTAGGCGTCGCCGGGCAGGTGACCGCAGATGGCGTCGAGCCCGGCCGCGGCGTCGGCCACGGTTCGTGCCAGCACGCCGTCGGTCGCCAGCCCGGCCCAGTGCTCGCCCAGCAGCGGGCCCGGCGAAACGCGTCCACGCGAAGGCTTGAGCCCGACGGTGCCGCAGCAGCTGGAGGGGATGCGGACCGATCCGCCGCCATCCGAGCCTTGCGCAAAGGCGCAGAGCCCCGCTGCAACGGCGGCCGCCGCGCCGCCGCTCGACCCGCCGGCGGAATGACCGGGCCGCCATGGGTTGTGGGTCGCTCCAAACAGGCCGTGCTCGGTCGTGGGGCGGGTTCCGAACTCTGACGTGTTGGTCTTGCCGAGGATGGGACAGCCTTCTTCCTTGAGGCGGGCAGCCGGGAAGAAGTCGATCGGCAGCGTGTAGCCCGCGAACGCCTTGGATCCAAGGGTCATGGGGTACCCGGCCAGAGAGATCAAGTCCTTGACCGACGTGGGCACTCCCCACAACGGGTGCCCGCTCGGGTCTCCGGCATCGGCAGCCGCCGCCTGCTCGAGCGCCAGCTCGGGAGTCTTGAGCACGAAAGCGTTCAGCGCCGGGTTGTACCGGTCGATTCGCTCAAGGTGCGACCTGGTGAGCTCCGTCGCGGAGACCTCTCGCCGGCGTACGGCCGCCGCCTGATCAAGCGCGGATGCGTATGGATCCATGTCCGCTAATGGTGCCGATTCTGACCGCCGGGAAGGGCGCGGTCCTCATGGCGGCTTCGAAGCCGGCTGCGCGTTCCGGCGAAATGGCCACGAGGAGCCCGCCGCTCGTCTGCGCGTCGCAGAGCATCAGCTGGTCGATCTCGGCCAGACCGCCCCAGTCCACCTGTTCTTGATATGCGGCGTGGTTGCGGCGCGTGCCGGCCGGGAACAGATCCCGGTCGGCCAGCTCGCGCACCCCGGCCATGAAGGGCACCGACCGGTAATCGACGTCCGCGCCGCCACTCAGGTTTGCCAGGTGGCCGATCAGGCCGAAGCCGGTCACGTCGGTCGCGGCGGTCGCGCCGGCCTCGACCATCGCTTCCGAGCCCTGCCGGTTGAGCAGGCTCATCACGGCGACGGCCTCTCGCTCCAGCGGGCGGGGGCACAGCCCTCTTTTGATCGCCGTGGCCACGAGGCCCGAGCCAAGAGGCTTGGTCAGATACAGGATGTCGCCGGGCCGGGCGCCCTCGTGCGTCACGACCCGGTCCGGGTGCACCTCGCCGATCACGGTGTACCCGAACTTCGGCTCCGCGTCGTCGACCGAGTGGCCACCGACCACGGCGATGCCTGCCTCTGCGAGCTTGGCCGCCCCGCCTGCGACGATCTTTTCCAGCAGCCCGGCGCCGAGCTTGTCCCGAGGAAACGCCGTGATCCCCAGCGCAAACAGCGGCCGAGCCCCCATCGCGTACACATCGCTCACCGCGTTGGCCGCTGCAATCGCGCCGAACTCGCTCGGGTCGTCGACGATGGGCGTGAAGAAATCGACCGTCGCCACGAGGGCGCGGTCGGGCGCGATGCGATAGACCGCCGCGTCGTCGCGTGCGGACGCCCCGAGCATCACGTTGGGGTCGACGATCGGGGGCAGAGCCCCCAGTACCTGCCCTAGCTCCACCGGGCTGAGCTTGCAGGCTCAACCCGCGCCGTGGCTGTACTCCGTCAAACGAAGAGGCGAGACCTGGTCCATGTGGTGGTTAGTATCGGCCGAGTGGCACTCGTGTTTGGCGCCATCGCCCCTCACGGGGGCCTGGCGATCGCAGAAGCGTGCTCTCCCGACGAGCGGGACCTGGCGATCGCGACTCGCCAGGGCATGACCGAGCTCGGAAGGCTTTTCGACGCGGCCCGCCCGGAAGTCGTGGTGGTGGCGACGCCGCACAACGTCCACATCCCGAATGCGCTGGGGGTCATCGTCTCCGGGCGCGTGGCGGGAGGTCTGCCTGGATCGATTCCCCCCATCGCCCTCGACGTCCCTTCGGAGACGGACCTGGCGTGGGGCATCCTGGCCTGCTTTGCCGAAGCCGGCTTGCCGGCTTCAGGGGTGAGCTTCGGCTCCAACGACCCGGCCACGGCGGTGGCGCCGATGGACTGGGGCATCCTGATCCCGCTCTGGTTCATGGGGGGCCGCCATGAGCCCCCGGTTCCGCTCGTGGTGGTGACCCCCGCCCGCGACCTGCCGGGCTCGTCGCACGTTGCTGCCGGGACCGCGATCGCCCGGGCGGCGGAACGGTCGGGCCGGCGCGTAGCGTTCATCGCGAGCGCGGACCACGGGCACGCCCACCTGGAGGGCGGCCCGTATGGATTTCACGAGGCGGCGGCTCGATATGACGCCCTGGTCGCCGAGCTCATCCGCA